>LIDZ01015742.1_pt23 | contig 36156 bp, 36 predicted proteins | sample 644651 | NCBI WGS metagenome assembly LIDZ01 (sample SAMN03856242, study PRJNA289617) | food metagenome | isolation source: wine grapes on drying loft during traditional withering process | host: Vitis vinifera cv. Corvina | place: Italy: Gargagnago di S. Ambrogio di Valpolicella | collected 2014-01 | reverse complement strand
TCTGCTTATAGCGTTAGGAACTTATTTGCATGGAACAGATGGTAAACAATGGGCTTCGAGTGATATGTGGCACTTTGATACCGAGTGTATATATGGTCATGGTGATTACGTCCAGATTGTAAGACGATTAATTAATTTATCCAAAAATGATTTGAAGTTAGACGAGTTACAAGATTATGTTGATATTGATGAGGGGGTAGCTTACTTGGAATTTATACATGAGGGGCAACGATATCATTGGGATTTGAAGGTGGAAGATGATTGGGTTGATCCTAGTATTTTTAGTAAGTATGTTAATCTGTTAAGCAAAGTACGTAGCCAGGGGAAATTTACTTACTATAACTTACGTGGACAGGATTGTTTAATAGGATATTGTACTGAACGCGATTTTAAAAGACTTACAAAAACAACAAAACTAAATTTTGAATACCTATATTGAGTAGATTCGAAGAGGGGACACCATCATATAACAATATATTCACGCATCGGCGAACAAGTAGCCTCGGTCCAGAAAGATAACTCAAAGAAGCTATTGCCGGGAAACATCCGCACCGACTAACTATATCGCGTCCGCTCACTACGTTCACTTAAGTCGGTGGGATGTCGTGAACACAACTACGGTATGCGCAAGTTCGTTATAGATTGTATAAAACCTCTAAGTTCACAAAATCTATCTTAAAACCAAAATGTAACATGATATCTAAACCAAGTATTGCTTCAAATCCATATGATTCTTTTGTAATTCCAAGCTGGATGGTGAAGTTTTGAAGGTGAAGATGATCTATAAATAGATTAGAAACTGCTTGTTGGTAGCATAATTCACTTTGTCCACCAATACCAAACATGCGAATTGACTTACCTCTAATGGGAAAGAGATAATCGGAAGACCGTTGATTAATTGAATTTTCATTGAAGACCCCTAATTCCAGTGAATGGCTGTTCAATTACTTCAATGTGTTCATTACTTGTATAGAATACATATAATTCTCTACTCGGATCTGATAAGTGAAGTTTTTTATAAGAACTCCAAGCCTCTTTGGGGATTAAGAAGTCTGATATAACTGACATATTATTAATATTTCTTTTATGATTTAAGGATTGAGTAGATAAAGCTTCGACTAAGACCCATTTTTCCGGATATTTTTCTCGTACAGTTGGCCAATCCATATTCAAAAACACCTCCAAAACATATATAAACATTGTACAATCGAATAAAGAAACAAGCAATGTGAGTGATTCAAAGAAGAGCGCACCAGCTTATAACAACATATTTACGCTGCGGAGTTGACGATTCTTGGTCAAAGATTATTGGAAAATAAGTACGTCTTTTAAGACCTGAAATAACAGAAAGGAGTTAAAAATGAAATTCACTTATACGCTTACCAATATAGGTTGGGGGGATGTTTATCTTAAAATCGGACAAACTGAAATTTATATGGAACCCTCTTATCTATCGGAACCATTAAATGATCTCGTACGATCAATAGAATTTCTTATTCCCAGTCTCAATGAACCGGATGAAGCAAGAGATGTCGTTACGTTTGATTGGGACTCTGAACCTGCAATACATAGTTGGAGAATTACAAAGGTAGCTAACACGAACTTACGAATTGAAATCAAACTTTTTAAAGATGGAATAAAGACAGACTCAGGAGAATTGCTACTAAATGAAGAATGTGACCTAATTGAATTTATACAAGAACTAGTCGAAGCACTAGAAATGCTCTTAAAGAATCATGGATTAGTTGGATACCGAAAACAATGGGCTAGGCAAGATTTTCCAATAAGTAGTTACCTACAATTAAAGTGCTATTTAGAAAATGGAAATCAATTTCCGACTCAAGTAAAAGAGACAAAAGGATGGATTGAAAACATAGAATCAAATTTAAGTGATGAACTAACGTTGATAAAGAAGAGTGTTTTATGAGAATTCATATTTCGATGATCAATAGACTATAAAATATAGGAGGACTCATGAGTATGCTTGAAATAGTGGAGCGCTGCAGTACAGACAGAGGAGAAATTCAGCTTCAAAGAAGAGGTGAACATTATGAAATTATCTATAATGGTACCTTTCTTATGGCGACTTATAATGGGGAATCTGAAAGATTACTGGTAAAAGCAGCAATTGATCGATGTGATACTGTCAGTAGTGTGCTGATTGGGGGGCTAGGCGTCGGCTTCTCATTGGCTGAATCATTACTATCTTCCAAAGTTGAAAAAGTTGATGTGGTAGAAATTGAAGAGGTTATTATAAAATGGAACAAAGAACATTTCAAAATATTTTCTTCATCTGCACTAGATGATTCGCGGACAAATATAATTAATGCAGATCTCATTAAATGGATTTATAGTACAGAGAACAAATATGATGTTATTTGTTTAGATATTGATAATGGTCCCGACTGGATTGTATCTAACTCGAATAGTAATTTGTATGCAGATAATGGAATTAATGAGCTCGTGAGATTGTTAAATCCGGGAGGCGTTATTTCGTTTTGGAGTGCTAATGAATCCTTGAATTTTCTGGAAAAATTAAAAGAAGTATTTGAAACAGTAGAAGTAATCCTAATTCCTCAAAAATTAGGCGAACCCGATTATGTTTATCTAGGCAAATCTCCTATGGCGAATCTGGCTTAGCGTTCCACAATTCTTCCTTAGCGGATCATTAGTAAACATGCTATATTATGACAGAAAGGCTTGAAAGCCCTTACTTAATCAGATGCGGGTGATCATTCCATGATCCTACTATGAGGAAGAGAGGAAGAGGCTGCGTGCGGCGAATGCTATCGAGATTAAAGTTAAATACGCTGCGGAATCAAATGCTGCTCGGCTTTCTCGCCGTTATGCTCATCATTCTGACGTTCGTTGGGGGGATTACGTTTCATTCAGTCTCGACGATGCTCAAGAACAACGCGGAGAAGCATATCCAGCAAACTGCGATTCAGGCCAACGGCCGCCTAGAGGGCATTATCGAACAGATCAATTCTCTGACGACCCTGGTATCAACCAACGAGTATATCCAGCATTTGCTTTTACGTGATATAGAGGGTCAGCCCGCTACCTTTGCAGAACGGCAGGCGCTGCCACCCATCATCAACCTGGTCCAAATGTATACGGACGGCATCAAATCCGTGGAGCTTTACAAGAATGACGGAGCGAGATTGTACCCTCTCGATGGCAGCAGCCTGAGAGATAAGGTGCCTGAGGATTGGATTAAGCTCGCGACAGCGAAGAAAGGAGCTCTCGTCTGGTTCGGCATCGATCCGCTCGATACCACATCGGTTTTGGCAATTCGGCAGATCAGCCTCATCGATCGGCATTTCTCAACAGGTGGGTATTTGCTCATCCGCTCAGACCGCAGCAAGTTTGCGCTGAAGGGCTCCTTGTCTGGAGAGGGAGAAGAGGATGCAGAAACGGTCTTGCTCTTAGGTTCCGACGGCCAGTTCATCACATCCAATGATGACACCATTTCACAAAAGACAGCGGCTACGCTGCTGGAGGGGGCCAACGATCATGCTGTGTCCATCGGCAAGAACTCTTTTATCGTCGTCAAGCAACGTTCTTCCGTAACTGGATGGACGCTGCTTATCTTAACGCCAGTTAACGTCATCACCAAAGGAATATCGGTCTTGCGGACGACCATTCTCGTATCGGCCATCATGGGTACCTTGTTGTTTACCTTGCTCTCTTTTTTCCTGTCTACGCTCATCACCCGGCCTGTGTTCAAGCTGATCAAAGCCATGAGAGATACCCGTCTTGGCATTCTGAAGCCCATCGAAAATGTGTCGTTCACTATGGAAATTCAGGAACTGAATTATTCCTATAACAAAATGGTCGATAACATCAATGAACTGATCCAGTTAGTGTATGAGAAAGAGGTATCTCGGAGCCATACGGAGTTAAAGGCACTCCAAGCTCAAATCAATCCGCATTTTCTGTTCAATTCTCTCGATGTACTGCACTGGTCACTACTGGAAAAGGATGAAGACCAACTGGCCGATTATGTTGTCGCCATGTCTGATTTATTCCGGTATACCATCACCGGCGCGAGTAAAGGAGGATGGGTGAAGCTGCGCGACGAACTGGAGCATGTAAAGCGATATTTGCTCATTATGAAGATGCGATTTGAAGACCGCTTGGTTTGGGAAATTGAGTCATCTCCAGAATTTGCGGATGTAGAGTTACCTCGACTGTTGCTGCAGCCGCTCGTGGAGAATGCTATATTGCATGGAGTCGAGAGCAAGATTGAACCCGGCTTGGTAAAGCTGACGGTCACTCGCGACGGAGAACGGATTGCCATTATGGTGGAAGACGACGGGGTGGGAATGGACGAGGAGAAGCTGCGCACTCTTCTGGAAGGGCTGGATAGCGGGAAGGTGTCTTCTTCTAAAGATTCCGGACTCGGAATTGCCAATGTGCAGAAGAGGCTTCAACTGTTTTTTTCGGGAAAGAACGAGCAGAGCGCGGTAATGGCTATTGATAGCCGGAAGGGCCAAGGCACTCGTATAAGTATCCAAATTCCTATTCGAGGAGGCAGAACACTATGAGGAGCCGAACGATACTTATCGTCGACGATGAACCAAGATCGAGAGAAGGAATGAAGAAAATACTTGGGGTATGGGCAGCCGGTCAATATGAGATCCTTACAGCAAGCAATGGGGTGGCCGCTATGCAAATTCTGGAGGAGATCCCCGTAGAACTCATGATAACGGATATCCGTATGCCTGAAATCAGCGGCCTTGCTCTAGTTAGCCAAATGAGGGAGAAAAGGATTCAGCGTCAACCATCCGTTATTCTCATCTCCGGACATGCCGAGTTCGAGTATGCCCAGCAAGCGATTCATTTGTCCGTAGTAGACTATTTGCTCAAGCCGGCCAGCCGGGAAAAGCTGATCGAATCCGTGGAGAATGCCCTGAAGGCAGGGGAAGAGCAGGAACATATTGGTTTTATGCGGAAGATGACCGATCCTCATTTGATGGCCGTAAGGGAAGAAGAAGCTGCATTAAGCGATCCGATCCGCCAGGCGATGCACTATATGGAAATGCATATCATGGAACCGATCAGCCTGCAGGAAGTCGCCTTGCATGTACATCTGAATGGGAGTTATTTCAGCGCACTTTTCAAAGAGCAATGCCAGATGAATTTCAGCGAATACGTTGCCCGCAGAAAAATGCAGAAAGCAAAGGAAATGTTGCTGAAGACGAATCTGCCCATCGCGGAGATTGCCAGCCGCACTGGTTATCAGACCGTCAAATATTTTAACAAGCTGTTCAAGGAGTACGAAGGAATGAGTCCAGGGCGGTATAGAACGATGAGGAACGGAATGGAAGGTCATATCCAGTAAATGATCATTAATCTATTAGACTAATGGAGACACCAAGGTAGAAATCCTTTGGTGTCTTTTTTTATGCCTTGTTCGGAACGAAATCCAAAAATAGTGGAAGTTTTCCTATAATTAGGTTCCTTATGCCCGAGAGCCATAGGCTTTATACTATGTATGCGGTTACATAAAACCGAGGTTTCAATATAAAAAGGGGAGGCAAAGTATGAAAAGTATGAAACGTGTTTTAGCGGGGGTTTCTACGCTGGTCTTGATGTCATCTGCTCTAGCAGCATGTGGAGGCAACTCAAACTCATCTAACGCAAACGCAACTACAGCTCCAGCAGCCACAACAGCAGCAGAGGCTACAACAGCACCAGCAGCCGGAACTGGTGAGAAAGTCACCATCAATCTCTATAGCTTCACGGATGAGATTCCGAACATGACCAAAAAGTATATGGAAGTCCACCCTGAGGCGAATGTAGAGTTCAAAACTACGATTGTCGCAACTACAGATGGAGCCTATCAGCCAGCTCTTGACCAGGCCCTGGCCGCTGGCGGAAAAGATGCACCGGATGTATATGCAGCTGAAGGGGCGTTCGTACTCAAATATACACAAGGCGATGCATCCACTTTTGCCGCCAACTATGCTGACCTCGGTCTTACCGATCAAATGGTTAAGGACGCAGGCATTGCTCAATATTCTGTAGATATCGGCAGCAAAGACGGCCAGCTGAAAGGTCTTGGCTATCAGGCAACAGGTGGAGCCTTTATCTATCGCCGCTCGCTTGCCAAGGAAGTATTTGGAACAGATGACCCGGCTGCTATCAAGACTGAAATCGGTCCAGGCTGGGATAAATTCTTCAGTGCAGCTGAAAAGCTGAAAGCTAAAGGATATGCCGCAGTTTCCGGCGACGGCGATGTTTGGCACGCGGTCGAAAACAGTTCTGACAAAGGCTGGATTGTCGATGGCAAGTTGCATATTGATCCGAAGCGTGAAGAATTCCTTGATCTCTCCAAGAAGCTGAAAGACAATGGCTACTACAACGATACGACAGATTGGCAAGAAGCCTGGTTCGCCGATATGAACGGCACTGGCGCAAAACCGGTCTTCGGTTTCTTCGGTCCTGCTTGGCTCATTAACTATACGTTTAAGGACCATGCAAAGGATACATCCGGTGACTGGGCAGTTACTGAGCCGCCAACAGGCTTCTTCTGGGGAGGCACCTGGTTGCTCGCTAACAAAGACGTAACCAAGGACGATGCCAAGAAACAAGCTGTTGCAGACTTCATCAAGTGGGTAACGCTCGATACTTCTGAAACCGGACTCCAGTACAACTGGGCTAACGGAACGATGAAAGATGGCGAGCAAGGTACGAAGGACAGCGTTGCTTCCTCCGTTGTTATGGATAAATCTAATGGCGAAATAGCAATGCTTGGCGGACAGAACATGTTCGACATCTTTGTTCCGGCTAACGCCAACGCTTCCGGCAACAACTTGACCGCATTCGACGAAACGATCAACAAGCTCTGGCGTGATCAAGTACGCGAATATACTGCAGGCAACAAGGACCGTGCTAAAGCGATCGAAACTTTCAAACAGCAAGTCAAAGATCAACTTAATATCGATAGCGAATAAAAAGCAATCGAAGGGGCGGGGGAGTCATCCCGCCCCTTCATATCAACTAAAGAGGTGAGAGCATGCGCCGCAAAGGTGTGAACTACTCTAAATTCGGTTATATTTTTACATTTCCGTTTGTTTTGGCATTTCTGATTTTCTCGTTATATCCTATTTTGTACACCGCATTCATAGGGTTCACCGATTTGCAAGGATTAATACCAAAACCAATACATATTTTGGATAATCCTTTTCAGAACTTCAAAGATCTTATCTTTGATAATGTTTCTTTCAGAAAGTCTCTAATGAACACCGGGTTGCTCTGGATCCTAAACTTCGTTCCCCAGATCCTTCTTGCGCTCTTACTCACTGCATGGTTCACTAACCAGCGTCTTAAAATTAAGGGACAAGGCTTTTTCAAGGTTCTGCTCTATATGCCTAATATTATTACTGCAGGTACAATCGCCTTGCTTTTCAGCACTCTGTTTGGCTATCCAATGGGTCCGGTAAACAGCTTTTTTGAAATGATGGGCTGGTCTGACGCACCGATTTTCTTCCTTCAGGATAAGACAACAGCAAGGGGGATTGTGGCGTTCATCCAGTTCTGGATGTGGTACGGCAACACCATGATCATTCTTATCGCAGGCGTTATGGGTATCAATCCAGCGCTCTTCGAGTCTGCGTCAATTGACGGTGCAAACGGAGTTCAAACCTTCTTCCGTATCACGCTGCCAAGTTTACGTACGATTTTGTTATTCACGCTGATTACATCGATGGTCGGTGGTTTGACCATGTTTGATATTCCGCAGCTCTTCCTTGCAGGCGGACCGGATGACTCTACGCTTACCACGTCCATGTTTATTTATGGGCAAGCCTTTAAGGGAAGCTATTTGTACAATCGTGCTGCAGCGGCGAGCATGATCATGTTCGTGATTTCAGGGATATTGTCTGCATTTGTGTTCTATCTAATGCGTGACCGCGACGCGGCAAAAATGAAAAAAATACTTAAAATGGAGAAAAAATCCGCCAAGAGCAGCCATAAGGGGGGCGTAGCACATGAACAATAATCAAAAAGGCGGAAACGTCACCCGGAGGATCAACAAGACGATTATCTATATCGTCTGCATCTCTCTGGCGGTGCTCAGCATCCTCCCGTTTTGGATCATGTTTATAAACGCCACCCGTTCTACGGCGGAAATTCAAAGCGGTCTCTCACTGCTTCCTTCGTCCCATATGATGACCAACCTGAGGGCGCTGCTCGACAAGAGTTTCGATCCCATTCAAGGGTTCATGAATTCGTTTATTATCTCTGCTTCAGCAACTCTCTTAACTGTCTATTTCTCCTCCCTGGCGGCTTATGGTCTTGTGACCTATAGCTGGAAGCTGCGCGGGGCATTCTTTACCTTTATTTTGTGCGTAATGATGATTCCTTCTCAGGCAAGTGCCATCGGATTCTATCAGTTCATGTATAAAATACATTGGACCAACAGCTTTCTCCCACTGATTCTGCCTGCGATTGCAGCGCCGGCGGTAGTGTTCTTTATGCGCCAATATCTGCTGGCAACGCTGTCGATAGAGATCGTGGAAGCAGCACGTGTAGACGGATCCAATGAATTCAAAACATTTAATCGGATCATCTTACCGTTGATGGTTCCGGCAGTGGCGACGCAGGCGATCTTTGCCTTCGTGGGGAACTGGAACAACCTGTTCATGCCGCTGATACTGCTTACACAGAAAGAAAAGTATACGATGCCAATCATGGTCAGCTTGCTGCGCGGGGATATATACAAGTCGGAGTTCGGCTCAATCTATTTAGGACTCGCGCTGACAGCCTTACCGCTGTTCGTGGTTTACTTCCTGTTATCCCGTTATATTATCGCGGGCGTAGCGCTGGGCGGCGTCAAAGAATAACCTCATCAAGCAGGCTTCGAAGACGAGACCTGGGGATCTACCATACCTAAATAAATGAGCCGTCCTGCACATACAGGGCGGCTCATTTATTTAGTTTGCGTATCTACTCTATAAATGCAATTCAGATAACTGGAATATTGTTATATAATTACAATGAAAAAGGAGGGTTAGTATGAATTCAGGATTCACCTTTGTTGAATTCCCCCAGTTAAAGACAGAACGATATACATTAAGGAAAGAGGAAGAGAATGATCGTTATGATATTTTCGAGCTTTATTCTAACGAAGCTGTAGTGAAATATATGGAGTTCGAACCATTCGATTCTGTTGTGGATGCAGTTAATGAAATGCAATGGTATCAGAGAATTTTCAAAGAACAAGCTGGATTACGGTGGATGATTGAAGATAGTGAGTCCAAAAAAGTGATTGGGACATGCGGATTTTTGAATTATGAGAAAACACACAATCGTATAGAAATTGGTTATGACTTAATCCCTAGTTTTTGGGGTAAGGGTATTATGACAGAGGTATTGAAATGTATCATGGATTTTGGTTTTTTGACTATGAAGCTAAATAAAATTGAGGCGAAAGTGGAACCGGAAAATGAGGCTTCGATCCGATTAATGTCTAGGCTTGGTTTCCACAAAGAAGGAGTATTGAGGCAACATGAGTTTGAAAAGGGTAAATATGTTGATCTTGCTATCTTCTCAAAGTTGAAAAGCGAGTAAATTCAGATGCGCGAACGAGAAGGGTATAATCAATAAATCGAGCTTTTGAGGTGAACCTATGAAGCTACCGGAACCAGGAGACGATTTTCAATCAGCTTATTTTATTACTGACTGGTGGGATGGTCCTAAATCGGGATTTGCTGATTTTAATAATAACATTCATTGTTTTGAACGGATATTTGATACCGAGAAAGATGATTGGTCAGATTCGTATTGGATAAGACCTGTTTCAACTGAAGAATATTCACTACAAATTGAAGCCTATAAATTATTTTTAGACTGGATAAATGATAAGGGTTCAACAAGACCACATCCTTCATTAGACACAGAGAACAAAAGATATCATGAAGTAGAGCAGCTTTTAGTTGAATTTGAACATCAATTTTACATTGAAAAGTACATTGGAGAATTCATGCTAATCGCTAAAGATGGCAAAGAAAATGGAAACAAGATATATGAGTTGAATTATAAAGTGAAGTGGACAAGGAAGGATTGAGGGTATATATATTCTTGCTCACATACAATATTCACACAAAATTGTTGCCATATTCTCATCACTTTCTTTCATACCAGTAATAGCCCACTTCATTAATACATTAAAAAACCCTCCAGCTATAAATTCATTATTAAATGCTTCTGTTTCTGGCGAATATGATTTATCATATGTGAAATTTTTGGAGAATGCATGTAAACATTCGCTACTGCTTTCAAGGAGCAAATAGGTCAATTTGGAATTTATTAAATTAGTAATGAATTTCTCGTGTTTTCTAAAGTAGGCAAAATAAAAGCATATTCCCTCATAGTTACTGATTTCTTCATTGCTCAATATTTCCTTAGAATATGCATCGAAGAATTCAGCGAGATAACTACTGATAATATCCTCCTTTACATTATAATTTCTATAAAAAGCCATACGGGACACACCAGCTTTTTTAGTTATCTCAGTAATAGAGATATCTAAAAAAGCTTTTTTCTCCATTAAAATCATAAGTGCAGTAAAGATACTTTCTTTTGCTATCTTATTTTGTAATTCATTATTTTTATTGATCATAAACAACATCCCCTATTCTGTAACGCCTCACGCTAATTCTATTGCAATGTCCTATTTACTATATTATGCTACATTCAACATGAGGTTGCAAATGTAACCTCACGTTGAAAAGGAGATGTGGAAAATGAATGAAAAAAGAAACAGTAAGCGTAGATGGAATACTGCTAATATAGGCTCACAAAAGGGACGTTCTGTCGTCATTACAGGCACAGGAGGGCTTGGATATGAAACGGCCATAGTCTTATCCGAGGCTGGGGCAGAAGTGATTCTAGCAGGACGTAATAAAGCAAAAGGTGAGGTGTCGGTGAACAGTATTCAGAAATTGTATCCCACAGCAAATATACGATTTGAACAACTGGATCTAGCTGATTTATCGTCTGTAGAAGCGTTTAGTGTACGCATGAAGAAACAATTAGGCAGTCTGGACATTCTTATAAATAATGCCGGTGTCATGGCCACACCTATTCGAAAGTCTACAAAAGATGGATTTGAACTTCAATTTGGTACAAACTATCTTGGACATTTTGCTCTAACTGCCCATTTAATTCCTCTTTTGCAAAAGTCGGATAGCCCACGTGTAGTCAACCTCAGCAGCATGGCCCATCGCAGTGGTACTATAAATTTTGATGATTTACAGTCAGAACGTAACTATAATCCGAATAAAGCCTACTCCCAATCCAAACTTGCTTGTCTAATGTTTTCATTCGAACTTCAACGCCGAAGTAATATCGCTGGTTGGGGAATTAGGAGCATAGGTGTTAACCCAGGAGGTGTTGCTACAGATTTGATACCCAATGGGCCAGGGAAGACGCCAATTATGAAGTGGATAGTGATGCCTACCTTACAAACGCCTAGTGAAGGTGCAAGATCGTCACTATTTGCTGCCACTTCTCCAGAGGTTAAGGGTGGTTTGTTATATGGACCTACTGGATTCATGGAGATTTGGGGGCCTCCTAAGCTGGTCAAACCAGCGCAACAAGCAGAAGATGTCCTAGTGGCTGCAAAGCTGTGGGATATTTCAAAACAACTAGTGCATATGGAAAATATAGTATAGCGGAGTCCTGAGGCAAAATAAAAAGACCACATAAGCCGGAATTTCTTCCGGCTCAGGGGCCTCATGTTACACATCTATATTTGTCATGCTGTATCTAATGTAGGAGAGATTAATGGTATTTAACAATCTTATTGCGGGCCTCTTCCTCATAGGTGAGTAAGTTTGGCGATTGAGGGTTGTGCAAATGACGCTCTACGGTGTACTCCATATTCCGGTAATCTTCATCTCCTGAAGCCATCCAAGGCTGCCAAATTCCTGATACCCAATTTTTAAGCTCTTTAAGTCCTGCTAGCATGTTCTCCATCCTCCTTGGGCGATGAAATATTAGTATCTCAACCACTTTGGCTACGCTTTCATTATAACACGAAAAGTAATATTTAAAAGATCTGTCCACGAGGAAAACACAAATTTATTAGTGAACATTGTGTGTTAATAGGGTTTTGTACTTATACAGAAGAACAGTGTCTACTGTGTAGAGACACTTCCGAAAAACAGTTGATGTCGACCACAAGATTACCAGAACCGAAATTTGAGGAGTGCTTCTTCCTAAATAACAACATTGGCGAGTGTAGTTGTGGAACGTTATTGAGCTGTATAACGCCTAATATATGGGCGTTATATTTTTTTATTATCGATCAAACATTATAACGTTATATTTACTTTGAGATTTTTTTGTGTTAACTTAAACATTATAACGTTATATCAGAAAAAGGTGAGAACAATGAATGAAAGATTTGTACTCCGCTACGTAAAACTTATGAGTGGGCAAGAGATTGATATCGTCATTGAAAACAGCAAAATTGTCGAAATAACTAAGGCCGGAGAAGGATGCGGACAGCAGGAATGGAACGGATCAGGCGCTTATGTGTCGAGCGGTTGGATCGATATGCATGTCCATGCCTTTCCTGATTTCGATCCTTATGGCGACGAGATTGATGAAATTGGCGTCAAGCAGGGCGTAACGACCATAGTCGATGCTGGAAGCTGCGGCGCGGATCGTATTGCTGATTTGGTGAATGACAGCTTACGGGCCAAGACCAACGTACTCGCGTTTCTAAACATTTCGCGAATCGGACTGCTAAGAATCGATGAATTATCCAGGTTGGAATGGATAGATCGGGAGAAGGTTAGAGAGTCGGTCCGAGCGTATGGTGATGTTATTGTAGGTTTGAAAGCCCGCATCAGCAAGAGCGTCGTTGGGGAGAATCAAATGGAGCCGCTACGTATCGCACGGGAGCTTTCCCGCGAAACGGGGCTTCCGCTAATGGTCCATATCGGTTCCGCACCGCCGGATATTCAGGAGTTGCTTCCTCTTTTGCAACGCAAGGATATAGTTACACACTATCTCAACGGGAAGAAGAATAATCTGTTCGATGCTGAGGGAAACCCGCTACAGGTGCTGAGAGATGCGATTGAACGGGGAGTCCACCTTGATGTGGGGCATGGGACGGCAAGCTTTTCCTTTAAAGTGGCTGAAATGGCCAAGCAGCATGACATCGTATTTGATACCATTAGTACCGATATTTACCGGGGAAACCGCTTGAACGGTCCAGTTTATAGTATGGCCAACGTACTTTCCAAGTTTCTCTGCCTAGAATACACGCTGGAGGAGATCATTGCCGCAGTCACCACACACCCAGCTGACTGGCTGGGTAAACCGGAATTGGGCCGAATCCAGGTAGGCGATATTGCCAACCTGACGCTGTTCACTCTCCACAATGAACCGACGGTGCTCATCGATTCTGAAGGTGAGCAAAGAGTGGCTGATAGAGTAATCCAAGTAAAGGGAGTGGTTGCAAATGGGGAATTCATTGAATGCGAAATACGGACTTAAACGTGTTATTAATGCAAGTGGGCGTATGAGTATCCTAGGGGTATCTGCACCGACCGATACGGTGATGGAAGCGATGAAACAAGGTGGACAAAGCTATGTGGAGATTGCGGATCTGGTCAATAAAGCAGGAGATTATGCGGCACGTATTCTGGGTTCGGAGGCGGCGGTCATTGTGAACTCGGCATCCAGCGGCATTGCCCTCTCAGTTGCGGCGCTGGTAACCCAAGGGAATCGCCGCCGCAGTGAACGTCTTCATCAAGAAGAGATACGCCAGAATGAAATTATTATCCTGAAGGGTCATAATGTTCAGTACGGTGCTCCAGTGGAGACGATGGTGTATTTGGGCGGTGGGCGGCTGCTCGAGGTAGGTTATGCCAATGAAGGTCGGGCCGAACATATTGAGGATGCAATCTCCGACAAAACGGCGGCTATTCTGTATGTGAAATCACACCACGCTGTCCAGAAAAATATGATCTCCGTGGAAGAGGCTTGGGAGATTTCCCAGCGGATGAACATTCCGTTAATCGTGGATGCGGCGGCGGAAGAGGATCTGTGTAAATATGTAAAAGTCTCCGATCTCGTGATTTACAGCGGCTCCAAGGCTATTGAAGGTCCTACTTCCGGGATTGTGGCCGGCAAGCGGAACTACATTGAATGGCTTAAGGTACAATTGTACGGCATTGGACGGAGTATGAAGGTGGGCAAAGAAACGACCTTTGGTCTGCTGCAAGCGTTGGATGAATACAGCGCTAAAGAGGATAAAAGTGAACTGGAAAAAGCGTCGCTGCAGGAACTGATGCCGCTGAATGAAATTCAGGGCGTCCGCGTTACGATTGTACAGGATGAAGCAGGCCGCTCGATCTATCGGGGCCGGGTACACATCGATTCGCAGCAGGCCGGCATTACAGCTAAGGAAGTAGTGAATGGACTGCAAGAGGGTGAGATTGCGATCTACACGCGGGATTACGGCGTGAAACAGGGCTATTTTGACATTGACCCGCGTCCGCTTCTCGGTGATGATATGCTCGTGATTGTATCAAAAATACATGAATTGACAGGGGAGCGGTAAGATGTCACAGATTCTAAAGCGGTTGTACAGGGAACGTGTTGCATTAAATGTATTGGCCAAAGATATTGATAATGCTAAAGAGATATTTGCAGCGGCAGAAGGACATGTACTGGTTGGTGTTCTTTCCAAGGACTATGCGACGGTAGAAGAAGCCGTGACGGCAATGAAGGCATACGGCAAGGAAATTGACGAAGCGGTATCGATTGGCCTCGGCGCTGGCGATAATCGCCAAGCAGCCGTGGTAGCTGAAATTGCGAAGCATTATCCCGGCAGCCATATTAATCAGGTATTTCCTGCTGTTGGAGCAACCCGTGCCAATCTCGGAGCTAAGGATAGCTGGATTAACAGTTTGGTGTCTCCATCAGGCCGTGCCGGATATGTGAATATTTCAACGGGTGTGTTCAGTGCTGCGCAGAGCGAGCAAGCAATTATTCCTATTAAATCAGCCATCGCACTGGTGCGTGATATGGGGGGCAATGCACTCAAGTTCTTCCCGATGCAAGGACTGAGCCGTGAAGACGAGTTCCGCGCCATTGCTAAGGGTTGTTCCGAGGAAGGGTTCGCCTTGGAGCCGACGGGTGGAATTGATATGGAGAATTTCGAGGCTATTCTGCGGATCGCTCTGGAAGCGGGTGTTCCGCAAGTGATCCCGCATGTGTATTCTTCGATTATCGACCCGCAATCAGGAACAACCAATGTTCAGGATGTGCATAGGTTGTTAGTAATCATGAAGAAGTTGGCAGATGATTATGCTTAAACGCGTAGCGGCTTTTGGAGAGGTCATGATGCGTCTGCAGGTGCCTGGTTATGATTTGCTATCGCAAGGGAATACCCTGAACTATTCGTTCTCCGGGACTGGAGTAAACGTCATCTCGGCGTTAGCACGCTTTGGGCATTCCGGGCAGCTCATTTCCCGTTTGCCGGCCAACCCGTTGGGAGATGCTGCCGCAACGTATTTGCGAAAGCTGGGGATTGACTCATCCTTTGTCGTACAAGGTGGGAAATACTTAGGTTTGTATTTTTTGGAGAACGGATTTGGGGTCCGGCCTAGCCGGGTGACTTATAGCAATCGGCTCGAAAGCAGCTTCAATACGGCTCCTGAAGAGACGTATGACTTTGATGGCATCGCCGGAGCGATCGATGCGATTCATTTCTGTGGAATTACGCTGGCGATGAATGAAGGCATTCGCGGTCAGATGAAATCTTTGGCCCGAGCGGTTAAACAGCAGGGAGGCTTGGTGATTTTTGATTGCAATTACCGTCCCTCCCTATGGGGAGAAGATGGCTATGCCCAGGCGAAATCGCATTACGAGGATATGCTGCAGCTGGCCGATATTGTATTAATGAACGAAAAGGACGCGTTATTTATCCTGGGCATGAGCACAACGAAGGAGCAGCGGGAGGAGCAACTGATGGAGCTGATTCCGGCGGTTGCGGAGCAATATCAAATTTCGGTCATAGCAGGGACTCACCGCTATATCCATAGCGATAATTCGCATTCCCTGCGCGGTTTCCTGTACAAGAACCAGAGCTTCACATTCTCTGATATGCTGAGCTTTTCCGTCTATGATAGAATAGGTGCAGGAGATGCCTTCACGAGCGGGATCGTCCATGGTGAGCTGAAGGGATTCCCTCCGGAGAAGACCGTTCGGTTTGCGGCCGCGGCGGGAATGCTGGCACATACGGTGTCAGGCGATACCCCTTTGGCATCAGAAGAGGAAATACTCCGGGCTATGACGGAATCCGTAGGCGATGTAGAAAGGTAGTGGAGCAGCTGTGAGCTTGTCCCGCAAAGATAAACCATTATATTTGCAAATTAAAAATATCTTGAAAGATCGGATTCTATACGGCATTTATCCACTGGGATCGAATATCCCTTCAGAGCCGCAATTGGAGAAGGAATTCTCCGTCAGTAAAATTACTGTCCGCAACGCCATCCAAGAACTGTCCCAAGAAGGATATGTTGAAAAAGGCAGCGGCAAAGGAACGCGGGTGATCAGGAATACGTCCGCTTCCAAACTGTCAAAATGGAAACGATTCACAGAAATCCTGGTGGAAGAAGGCCATCAGATCCAAAAGCAATGGCTGCGCGCGGAAATGATCCGCAATGAGGTTGACAGCGAACCGTACCGCTTGTTCGGAGAACGCTGTCTGAGTCTGGAGCGCGTGTATAGTCTGAATGATATCCCTTATATTCATTACACGTATTATTTGACAATGGCTATGGGAGAGTTGGAACTGGCGGATTTAAATGCCCAGTCCCTGTACGAATTGCTTGAAGAGCAGAATATTCTTTTGGATAGACTTCGGGATGAATTCTCCGTTGCTGTCCCACCGCCGGAGGTGCAGCTGATTCTGAAGCTTGGCAAGGGGACGTCCTTACTGAAGAGATCGCGCTATTCCTATGATGAACAGGGCAAAGTAACGGAATTCAGTATAGGATACTACAATACAGAGCTGCAGAATTATGTGGTGAATTATGATGTGTAATTATTTTGCAATGAGATCCGAACCGACTTGATTGGAGCTAACGCGTCCAACCAAGTCGGTTCGGATTTTTTCGTTCTTGTCTCCAAACCATCGGGATTATTCAGATGATTTCTAAAGTCTATGGGATATTATGAGTTCCAGAGGCGGTCTATACTATTCTTATACAAGCAAAATATAGACTTGATATGAGGAGGCATACAGATGAGGATTACAAGACATGCAGCAAATCCGATTGTGGTACCGGGCGTTTACGAATGGCGAAAAGTAACCGTGTTCAACCCGGCGGTTATTATCGATAATGGCAAGTTTTATATGATTGAGCGAACCGCAGGTTCACTTACGCCCTGTAAGAATTTCCTGGGGCTTCTGGAAAGCGAAGATGGGGTGCATTTCACCCATGTTCAAGATGAGCCGATCGTGACCCCTGATATGCTGGGTTTTCCTTACGGAAGCGTACAAGATCCCCGGATCGTGAAGATAGAGGATACCTTTTACTTGAATTATGCGTTGAGACCTTGTGCGATGAATTATTATCCTACCGGTGCAGGTGTACCTGCGCGTTCGATTCCTACCTATCCAGATGGTTGGGGAGAGAAGGAGGAACATTGGCTGACCCGTTCGTCGATCCTGACCTCTCCAAACCTGATAGATTGGGAGTTCTTGACCGACACGTCACCACTTGATATCAATGACCGGGATAATATTCTATTCCCTGAGAAAATCAACGGCAAGTATGTCCTGTTGCGCCGCCCTGAAGAATATGTAGGTGAAGCTTACGGGACGGAGAAAGCGGCAATCTGGATTACCTATTCCGATGACCTGATTCATTGGGAAGAACCAAAGCTGCTGGCTAAGGCGGAGAACCTAACCTGGGAGTCTAGAAAAATCGGCGGCTCCACACCTCCCGTTCGAACGGACCGCGGCTGGCTAGTGCTGTATCACGGGGTGGATGAGAATGTGGTTTACCGTGTAGGGGCTATGTTGCTGGATCTGGAGAATCCAGAGAAAGTTATTGCCAGAACAAAAAACTTCATCATGGAACCAGAAACGTATTATGAAAAATTCGGATTTCAAATTCCAAACGTCATTTTCCCTACAGGAAATGTAGTCAAGGACGGACTGCTATATATTTATTATGGAGTTGCCGATACGGCGATTGCACTCGCTACGGTGCCGTTGGATGAATTGGTCGATTATATTCTGAACGAACCAGAATAACCGCGATATGCGGTTATTCATAAGAATACTATTGAAAACGCTTACCTTTTTTATCCTTCTCTACTACAATTTAACTTATGTTATTTTATATAACATGCATTCATTTTTTTCGAGTCAATAAAGAGTCAAATCAATAAAATCATCTGGAAAAATCGGATATAATCTAACATTCATGGGATAGGGATAAATGAAGACAACTTTTATAATAGATAATATAACAAGTGGTGATAAATAAGAGGTCGTTATTTGTTATATTGATGTCTATCTTTTTAAAAATATGAAAAGAGGGTTGATTATGAGCAAAATAAGCAAAGGCAAAAAAACGGTACTGCTCAGTCTGGTTGCATTGATGACTCTGTTCACGGCCGCTTGTGGCAATAAGAATGCAGCGGATAGTAACGGTGAGGGTTCAGAAGCTGAAATTATTACCCTCAATATGATGCATCCTTGGACCTCGCCGAACGTGGACAATGAAGTCTATAAAGCACGGATTGCCGAATTTGAGAAACAGAATCCGGGCATTGTTATCGAACAGGACGGAGTACCGGCAGCCCAATATAAGACCAAGCTTCGCACCCTTGCCGCTGCCAATAATCTGTCGGACATCAACGTGGTATGGCCTGGTGCCGATCTGGCACCGCTCGTTTCCGGCAATTTGCTGGCGCCGATTAATGACTTGATGGATAACTGGTCCGCCATCCTGCCAGAGAGCGCGCTCTCTGGATTCAATGTGGACGGCAACCAGTATGCAGTACCAACCAAGCAGACCTTCGTAGATATTATTTACTACAATAAAGAGATGTTTGCTCAGATAGGTTACGATCAGTTCCCGGATACCTATGACAAATTTATCGATGCAGTCACTAAGCTGAAAGCAGCGGGGATTACACCGATTTCTCTGGGTAACAAAGAACAATGGCCTCTTCAGTCTTCCTATCTATCTGTTATCGTGGACCGGTATGTCGGCAGTGAATTTCTGTCGGAGGTGCTTGCGAAAAAAGCGAAATTTACAGATCCTGAATTTGTAAAAGCAATCGCAGTTATTGATAAGTTGAGCAAATTGGGTGCTTTCAATACGGATGCCAACAATATGGACTCTGTACAAGGCCAAGATTACTTTATTCAAGGAAAAGCAGCGATGCACATTTCATCATCTACCGTTGATGCCAGAATACGCATTAACAACGAAGAAGGCGACAAGTTCGGTATCGCCCTGTTTCCAAGCGTTGAGGGTGGAAAAGGAGATCCGCTTAAGAGTGCAGGTGTTGTTCAATACGGCATTGCTATCAAGAGTGGGCTAGATGAGAAAAAACAACAAGCTGCCGAGAAATTCATGAAATTCTTCGTTAATGAGGATCTGTACAAAGAGTTGATTAGTAATGGAATTGTCGTTCCGGCTAAAGTGGATATCCCGGAAGATGCCAGTAAGTATTTGAAAGAAATGCTGGAACTAACAAACAAGGGTACGGCACCTGTGTTTGATAGCGTCATTCCGACACAGGTAGTTGATGTTATGCAAAATGGTCTGCAGGCGCTTACGGTAGGCAGAGGGACGCCTGAAGAATTGGCAGCAGATGTACAGAAAGCCTTTGACAACATGAATTAATAAGCCAGCCTGTCATTCAAATCCGATGTCGTGAGAAAACCCGTACTCCGGGTTTTCTTCATTCATCGGGCGTGAAAGCAGGTACGAATAAAGGAGGAACCCTGATGCAAACGCTAAAAGGAACGAAGCTGGCCATCTTTCTGGGTCTGTTTCCCGCTCTGGTCATCTACTTGGGAATTGCCATCCTTCCGATAGGGCTGTCCTTGTACTATTCCGTGATGAACTGGAACGGTATCGGCTCTATGTCATTTGTAGGTATTGACAATTACATTGAAATTTTGGGCGATGACATCTTTTGGTTGTCCGTAAAAAATAACATCATCATTATGGCTACCGGTCTGATTGGCCAAATTCCACTAGGTCTGCTGCTGGCACTCCTGCTCAATCGCGGACTGAAAGGTTCCACGTTCTTTCGAACCATTGGCTTCATGCCAGTCGTCATCTCCTCTGTTATGGTATCCCTGATCTGGGGGATGATCTACAACACGGAATACGGCATGCTGAACAATCTGCTCGGTCTTATCGGTTTGGACAGCTGGCAGCAGAATTGGCTTGGCGATCCGAAGTGGTCGATGATTTCCATCAGCATTGCGTATATCTGGCAAAACTGCGGGTTGTATATGGTTATATTTCTGGCTGCTCTGCAGAACATTCCCGATGAAATTAATGAGGCTGCGGAGCTGGACGGGGCAACTGGATTCAAACGCACCTTCTGGATTACGATCCCTATGATTCGGGGCACAATTATGGTAGGCGTTGTATACAGCATTAGTAATTCCTTTCGCGTATTTGACCTCATTCAGATTCTAACAGGTGGCGGCCCAGCGCATCAGACAGGTGTCATGACGATCTATATGTACAACAGTGCATTCATGAATATGCGTTACGGTTACGGAAGTGCGGTCTCCATATTAATATTGCTAGTCAGCTTAATTGTTATTAGTCTAATTAACCGTCTAGGCAGAGAGAAAAATAGCTAAGGAGAGGAGGAATACAAGATGAACAGAAAGTCCGGACTGTTTCAATTTTTTGCTTACACATTTCTGAGCTTGCTCGCCATTATTAATATCGTTCCTCTGTTCTGGATGGTGGTGAACTCTTTCAAGAAGGAGCAGGAGTATGCTGCAAATCCATTCTCACTTCCAACTAGTCTGCAATTCTCTAATTATAGCCAGGCGTGGAAGGTTGCCAATATGGATGTCTATTTTTTAAATAGCATTATCGTCACCTTCGTCGCCTTGATAATAACCGTGTTATTGGGGGCATTGGCTGCGTATTTCTTATCGCGATTTCAATTTAAATGGCGTGGACTGATTTACAGCTTGTTCCTGCTCGGCATGCTTGTTCCCATTCATGCTATTTTAATTCCAATCTTTCTGATCATGCAAAAGCTACATTTGATCGACACCTATTGGTCGCTGATCTTGCCCTATACGGCATTTCACCTTTCCTTGACGGTATTTATTTTGGAAGGTTTTATGAGAGGATTTCCGAAAGACCTGGAAGAATCAGGAGTTGTGGATGGAGCTGGGGTTTACCGAATTTTCTGGTCTATTATTCTGCCGATCACAAGGCCCGCGCTCGCTACAGTAATTATTCTGAACTTCATCTATAATTGGAATGAATACCTGTTCGCACTCGTACTGATCAGCTCAACTGCGCTCAAAACGCTGCCGCTCGGACTCGCCAACTTCGTCGGCGTAGAAACAGCGAGTCTCACCCTGCAAATGGCGGCACTTACCATCGCCTTGATTCCCATTATTATTTTCTATCTGCTGCTGCAGAAGCAATTGGTCAGCGGGATGACGGCAGGGGCGGTAAAAGGCTAAAGTGAAGGTGCGGGCCGGATGAAGGAGAAGAGATTATGAAGACAAGCTACAGATTTCATCTTAGAAGCTTTGGACTAAAACAAAAAGCGCTTGTCATTTTTCTGATCTTTGTCATTTTGCCGACCTTTGGCGTGGGAGTGGTCGTACAATATAAATTTAATCAGATTCTTAGAGATCAGTTTATAAATTCGACCAATCGTAATCTGGATAATGTGACTAATCAGCTCAGAGAGCAGACCAAAATGGTGGAGGACATTGCCAACTATTTGATTCTCGATCCGGACATGAGAGCATTTTTGCGGACATATCCTCCCTTAAATAGTGAGCAAAAGACTAATTATAAACGCAATATCGAAGATTTCCTCACCTTTCAGCTCATGTCTAAAAGCTACATCCGGGCCATTGAAATTTCTGGTTATAACGGTAATTCTATTGAGATGGGTGAACCGTTCAGCGGGAATGAAGATATATTGGAGCGACAGGCTATTGAGCGTAAGGGAGGCATCTATTGGACTAAAGGTTACGAGCTGAAGAGCGATTGGAACGGGAAAGTCAGAATTGTGTCCCTGTTCCGGGTTTTGAATTCTTATGATGAAATCACCAAGCCGCTCGGTAGACTGATTGTCCGCTTGGATGAAGCCAGCATTATACATTTGCTTGAGAAAGGCAGTTTCAAGGATAACGCAGGAAGTGTGTTTATTGTCGGAGCAGAGGGACAAGTCATCCTGGGATCGAAGCATAACATGCCAGAGGATTTTAAGCCGGATGATGCTCTCTTGAGTAAGCTGGGTTCTAGCAAAAATAATTTCATTACCTATTCAGTGAAGGGAGAACGATATCTGACACTGTACAAAGGGATGGAGAACACAGGCTGGAAAGTGATCGCCATGATTCCGGAAGCAAAAGTGGATGAAGAATTCCGTGATGTCAAAATAATCATGGTCGTGATTTTAGCTGCGATTCTGCTCCTTGGTTTAACCGCGTTGCTCGGCTTTCATTACACGATTATCCGTCCAATTCTGCGTTTGAAGAAGGAGACGAACCGAGTGGCAAATGGGGATTTCAATGCTCGGGTTCCTGTCGACTCTTATGATGAAATTTCAGAGCTTAACCGCAAATTTAATGAAATGGTATTTACGATTAAGCAGCTGATTGATCACAAATATAAGCTGGAACTCAGGGAGCGTGAGTCTGAGCTCAAGCTGATGCAAAACCAGATGGACCCCCATTTTCTATACAATACGCTAGATATGATTCGCTGGACGGCGCGATTGGAAAAGGCCTCGAAGTCGAGCCAATTGATCGAGATGCTCTCCAAATTTTTCCGTTCCAGTGTTAACAACGGCAATTACCAGACGAAATTGAGCAAGGAACTGGAGTTTGCTCAATCCTACTTGTATTTGCAGCAGCACCGTCTTGGAGATAAGCTGAAGTACTCTCTCTATATGGAAGCAGATATCATGGACGCATTAACGCTGAAGACAACGATTCAGCCGCTAGTGGAGAATTTTATCAAGCATGGTCTGGACCGGAGAAACGGGATAAATGAAATAAAAGTGAGAGGCTACACCGCCGCAAATGAGATTTGGATAGATGTTATCGACAATGGGAAAGGTATGGACCCCGCTAGAGAAAATGAGGTTCGCTCCTCGCTGCAAAGCGGAGAGAAGGGCGGAAACAGGGAGGGTGCCATGATTAACATAAACGATAGACTCTCCATTTTTTTTGGACAAGAGTATGGGTTGGAGATCATAAATACTTCGGCTGAAGGAACGTGGGTGCGCCTTAAGCTTCCACGCACAAAGGTTGATAGTCTTGGTGGTGACTCGCGTGAACAGTAACCTGGCCAGGGAAGGCAAGCTGGTAAGGATGTTGATCGTTGATGATGAGCCTGTCATTTGCGAGGGACTTCGCTACACCATAGACTGGGCTGAATATGGCGTTCAAGTTGTTGGGGTAGCGTATGACGGGAAGGAAGCATTGCAGCGGGTTCAGGAACATCATGTAGATTTAGTGCTCTCGGATATTCGTATGGAGGGTATGGACGGCATGCAATTAGCGGAGCAACTGAAGCATCAGTTTCCTAAAGTACGTGTGATTATGATCAGCGGCTATGAGGATTTCACATATGCACGTCAGGCTATCCGGCTGGGCGTTAGCGACTATTTGCTCAAACCGGTGGATATCGAGGAATTGGGTGCGGTGGTCAGAGGTGTCGTCAAAAGTATACGCAGCCAGGAGGAAGAAGGAAGCGCACAGGAGATGGAGTTATGGCTTTCCAATATGGCCCGTCATGGGACTGCCTACGGAAAAGAAGTGCCTATTTCACTGCACGGGGCCCAATTCCGCATTGTAGCTACCCAACTGGAGAACTTTCATGAGCGATTTGGCGGAATGCCACCTGAGCAATATAAAGAGATTCAAGAGGCATGGATTACTACACTTTCCAACAGTTTGCAGCAACACTCCTTTCGCACTGTGTCTGTTTTTGATCATGAGAATTTGTTGATTACGTTGGTGATATCGGATGTCTGGCTGGAACACAAGGTTTGGGATGAACTGCTGGTATCATCGATTCCGTCACTGCCGGGAGGTGCCAGTCTCTACTGCGGAGCTTCCCGATTCTATGCCAACCTCGGTGATACTGCCGACCACTGTGCTGAGGCGAATGAACTACTCTTGTATTATGTACTGGAAGGTCTCCCTTTTCTGCAGTCGGAGTATAGGGATCAAATAGGAGAAAATCGGATACTGCCGAACTTTGATATTACGGATATGGTGCAGAACTTGGTGTCCAATTTATTCAAACAGAATACGGATGAAGTAGAACTGCTGGTGGAATCGATGTTCGGCTTTTTTCGGAAACAAGGCTATTTGCTCTCAGAGTTATTGAGTATCTGTGAAGAGCTGTTTACGCTATTGCGGCAACGGCTTCGTAAAAGTGGAATGACCGAGCTCGATTACGGACATAAAGTGAAACCGGATTTAAATATTTATAACTCCTATGCCGGGCTGGAGTCGATAGTGATGGAGGATTTGAAGGAATTATTACTGTTAATTGATAAGCAAGGGATCGATAAATCTTATTGGATTATCGAGAAGGCCAAGAAGTATATGATCGATCATTACAGATCAGATTTGAAGGCCTCAGAGGTTGCCTCTTGGCTGAAGATCACACCAAGCTATTTCAGTAATATTTTCAAGCAGAGTACGGGAAAAGGCTTTACGGAATATATGAATGAGATGCGGATCGATCATGCTAAAGACCTTCTGGCAACGACCCAAGACAAAGTATTTGAAATTGCAGATAAGGTAGGCTACAAGGAATATAAATATTTCGTATCCGTGTTTAAGTTGTATACGGGGATGACACCGAAGGAGTATCGCGGGCTCAGCACAAGTCAGGAATGCGGACAAGTAAAATAACAAAATGGCTTAAGCTCAGCCAAATAGGGGAGACCGTCATGGAAAAATACAAGCAGGCTTTCATCCCTGTGGAGGATCGAGTGCAGGATCTGCTGGCCCAGATGACGCTTCAAGAGAAGGTAGGGCAGCTTAATCAGCGGATGTATGGATGGAATGCCTACGTTCGTGATAATGCTGGAATTACGCTCAGCCATTCCTTTAAAGAGGAAGTCATCTTTGGCGGTGGAATGGGAGCACTTTACGGCTTGTTCCGCAGCGATCCCTGGTCCGGTATGAATTATGAGAACGGTATTACGGCAGCGGACAGCGCGAAGGCTGCGAATATGGTGCAGCGTTATGTCATGGAGAATACTCGACTGGGCATTCCCGTCTTACTGATAGAGGAATGTCCGCACGGGCATCAGGCGCTGGATGGGACACTGCTGCCGGTGAATCTGGGGGTAGGTTCTACCTGGAATCCAGTGTTGATGAAACAGGCTTACGCCCATATAGCCGCAGAAATCAGAAGCCGGGGTGCCCATGTAGGGCTTGTGTCCGCACTCGATATTCTGCATGATCCCCGTTGGGGGCGTTCCGAAGAATGCTTCAGCGAAGATCCGTATTTGGCTGCCCGGTTTACGGAAGCCGCAGTCCAGGGGATGCAGGGGGATGGACCCCACGAACTGGCTTCTTCTAACAAGGTTGCTGTGGTTCTCAAGCATTTATGCGCTCAAGGGGCCGCTCAAGGAGGACGTAATGCGGGACCGGCGGCCATCGGACAACGGGAGCTGCGTGAAATTCATCTTCCGGGCGCCAAGGCCGGTATGGAAGCTGGGGTCGCCGGCTTCATGGCCGCGTATAACGAGCTTGACGGCATTCCTTGTCACGCCAATAAAGAATTATTAACCGGCATACTTAGAGAAGAGTGGAAGTTTGACGGTATAGTTATGGCTGATGGTTGTGCAATTGACCGGCTGCTGGCGCTTACGGGAAGTTACGAGTCTGCAGCCGCACTCGCTTTATCTGCAGGTGTGGATATCAGCTTGTGGGACAAGTCCTTTACGACTTTAGAGGAAGCGGTGAAGCAGGGAAAGGTCTCGGAGGTGGAAATCGATCGAGCAGTAAGCCGTGTGCTGCGCCTTAAGTTCCGGCTTGGCCTGTTTGAGCGTCCCTATGTAGAGGAACAGTCCACAACTTACGAAGTGGGCCGTCCAGACTTCCGGAATATCAATCTGCAGGTGGCACGCGAATCGGTCGTGCTGCTGAAGAACGAGGGGGATTTACTGCCACTTAAGGCTAAGGCGGGACAGCGGCGGATTGCGGTTATCGGTCCCAATGCGGACCGTCTGTATAACCAGCTTGGTGATTATACGAGTGTCCAGCGCGAAGGAACCGGCACTACGGTTCTGCAGGGGATACGTTTGACAGCACCCGAAGGCGTGAGCGTAATTCACGCCCTGGGCTGCGGCATCCGCGATGAGTCTCCTGCAGGCATACAGGAAGCAGTTGCAGCCGCGACAGGGGCAGATGTCGCCGTTCTGGTGCTTGGCGGCAGCAGTGCACGCCAGTTTGGCGGGGATTTTGACAGCAATGGCGCGGCGATCGTCTCGGAAGGGAGTCCGTCTGAAATGGACTGCGGTGAAGGCGTTGATCTCGCAGACCTTTCGCTTGGAGGTATTCAGCTGCAACTTGTTGAAGCTGTTGCAGCAACCGGCACACCTGTAGTGGCTGTTATTATTCAAGGCCGGCCGCACGCGCTGACTGGGCTTGAAGAACTCTGTGGCGCTATTTTGTGTGCCTGGTATCCAGGTACAGAAGGTGGCAGGGCGCTGGGAGAAATCCTGTTCGGCAAAGTGAATCCGAGTGGCAGACTGCCCGTTTCGCTACCAAGATCTGCGGCGCAGCTTCCCGTCTATTATAACCAGAAGGACCCTGGACGGCCGCGTGTGTATGTCGATATGCCTTCTGCTGCTCTGTATCCTTTCGGTTACGGATTGAGCTATACCACTTTTGAATATGGGGATGTTTCTTTGTCCCAAAATATGATTTTCGCATCTGAGCTGGAAAAAGGAACAAAGGTTACCGTCACGGTCAGTGTCAAGAACACGGGCGCAAGCAGCGGAGCCGAAACGGTTCAACTGTATATCTGGGCCCGTGAGTCTGGCGTCACCCGGCGTATTGCCGAGCTTAAAGCCTTTCGCAAGATCGAACTGCTTCCCGGTGAATGTCAAACCGTCAGCTTCGGCCTGAGCCGAGAGGAACTAGGAATCTGGAACAAGGAAATGAACTTTGCGGTAGAGCCCTGCCGTATCGCTGTCCAAATGGGTGGGAACTCACGGGATACGGTTGCGACGGAGCTGACGATTTTAGCTGGATAAGGCTGCATAGATGAAAGGGAGCTGTCTCTCCTTGGTCTGAGAAGACCTAGGGGGGGCAGCTCTCTATTTTTAAAGATAAGAATTTATATGTTACACACGATAACTTATCCTTATATTTCTCGAAGAAACGGATGCCGCCTCTTTCAGAGGACGGCGAAGCCGTTTCATCTTATCTGCAAAATATAAGGGTTTACAGGATCTACTCAGCTGACTTGAACTATTTCAATTTATAAATATACAAAATATTATGTTTAGTGTAAAATTGCATTACTTGAAACTTACCGAACAAGTTTGAAGGACTTTTCACATGTCTATTTGTGAATTTTTGTGCAAAGAAATGCAGTAGAATACAGACAAGAATATGGAGGCTGGAGAGATTCATGAAGAGAACATCTATGAACAAAATACTTATGCTATTTATGCTGATAGCTATCATTAGTACCCTTGCAGTTGGCTGCAGCACTGCTAAAAATGACAATACGGAAGGTACAGGAGATGCGGCAGCATCCCCGGCGGCAGAAACGCCAACGTTATCACTGGGATTATTGCCTTCGATTGATGCCATTCCTTTTATAGTTGCTCATTCCCAAGGCTTTGATAAGGAACACGGTGTGAATCTGGCGATTCAGACATTTAAGAGCGCTAAAGATCGCGATGTGGCTTTTCAAGCGGGTAAGGTGGACGGGCTCAGCGCCGATCTGGTCGCAATAGCCATTTATAATGAGGCTGGCCTTGATGTGAAGATTACGAGTACAACCTTTGGTGAATTTGATTTGCTGACTGGCAATGATGAGATCAAGGATGTGAAGGATCTTAAAGGAAAGTCCGTGATTTTGTCCAAAAACACGTCTACACAATATACGGTGGCCATGATCCTGAAGCAGGCGGGCCTGACGGAAGACGATGTGAAGGTAACAGAGGTACCACAAATTCCGACCCGGCTTGAGCTGCTCAAGAATAACAAGGCTGATGCAGCTATTTTGCCGGAGCCTTTTGTGACCATGGGTAAAGCTGCGGGCCTACGTGTATTGAGCTCTACTATAGCGGCTGGCGTGAATCCGTTTGTGCTTGCTTTTCCACAGAGCGCAATTGATGCCAAAGGGCCGGCTATTCAAGCTATGTATGCTGCTTATGATGAAGCAGTTGCTTATATGAAATCCCATGACCAAGCGGAATATATCGATCTGATCATCAAAGAAGTTGGGTATCCCGATACATTAAAGGCTGATATTAAGGTGCCTGACTACCTGCCAGCCAATCAAGTGGATGTGAAACAAGTGGAGGCCGCTTTTGCCTGGGCGCGAGAAGTGGGACTACTTACTAAAAATATAGCGGCTGAAGATGTGATCTCTGATGTCCAATTCAAGAAATAGTGGACTGAGCATCAAGGATCTTAAAGTGGAGTACAAGGGTGGTCAATTGGCATTAGGGCATGTTGAATTGATGTTGCCGGAGCATGGGATTTATACGATTATTGGTCCGTCCGGCAGTGGGAAGTCTACGTTATTGCGAGCCATTGCCGGCCTGTTGCCGAGCTATACGGGAGAACTGCTTTTTAATGGGAAATCTGTGCATGCCAAAGAAACGCTGATCGGCCTCGTGCCGCAGAACTATGGTCTGTTGCCTTGGAAAACGGTTCAAGCCAACATCGGGATCGCGATGAAGATCACTCATCCTGCAGGGCGGCCTAAACGCGAGCAGGAAGCGCAGATCAAGCATTGGCTAACGTCTATGGGAATCGCTGAATTAGCGGGACGTTATCCACTTTCACTTAGTGGGGGTCAGCAGCAAAGAGTGGCGATTGCCCGCGCTTTTGCTATCCTGCCAACGATTCTACTGCTGGACGAACCTTTCTCTGCACTCGATGCGATCACGCGGGAAACGCTCCAAGAGCTCTTTTTGGACAATTGGCTGGCGAATCCGGCTACGACGTTATTTGTGACTCATGATGTGGAGGAAGCGATTCTGCTCGGTCAAAAAGTAATCGTCATGCCCTCCAATAAGGAAGAAATGCCGGAGATTGTCGATAATCATTCCGTGTTTGAAATGAAGCATGAGCATAAACGGGACAGCGATGAATTTTTTGAGCAGACTAAGGTAATCAGAAAGGTAATGCAGGAGAAATGGTGAACATACGGCGGCTCCATCATCTGGCAAGGCTATTATTGGTGTTTCTGTGTATGAATGTGATCTGGTATATCGCCTATTTGCTGATGAATCATCCCATTCTGCCTAGTCCCTTGGCTGTTTATAATGCAATGGCTCATTTAGAAGCGAAGGACCTATGGCTTAATATCAGCTACAGTCTGTTTCGTATTTTTGCCGGGGTGATTATAGCGTTAATTGTGGGTCTGCTCATTGGCCTGCTTATGGGGCGCTCCCAGGTTTGGAATAAGCTCTTGGACCCGGTGGTCTATCTGACGTATCCTGTTCCCAAGATTGCTTTGCTGCCAGTGGTGATGCTGTTCTTCGGACTTGGAGAGGTTTCCAAAATTCTGATGATTATGCTGATCCTGCTCTTTCAAGTCATCATATCTGTTAGAGATGGAGTCAAAGCGATTCCCGACAGCACTTATGATGTCTTAACCAGTATTGGGGCTAGCACTGCGCAGAAATTCTGGAATGTAACGCTGCCCGGCGCGTTGTCCGTAATTCTCAGCACGATCCGGATTTCACTCGGAACAGCGATTTCCGTCCTTTTTTTCACGGAGATTTATGGTACGGAGCATGGCATGGGTTTTTTCATTATGGACGCCTGGTTAAGGCTGGATTACCCCGAGATGTACGCAGGGATTATGCTCTTCAGTCTCGTGGGCTTTGTCTTGTTTCTGCTGGTGGATGTGCTTGATTATAAGTTTATGAAGTGGCGGAATTAAATGCTGCTGCGTAACTGCAGGTGAAAGAGCCTGCCTTTGTCCTGTTGGGGATGAGGGCAGGCTCTTTGCTTGGAATTAGTTATTATTAATTTTTGATCTTCGATTTCTAAATAGGATAATTATAGAGATTAAGAAAGCAACTCCTACAACAATAAAAATCACATAATTTTTGCTCGGTGAGCTACTACCCGTACTATCACCATAGAGGTAGTCTATTACAACGCTTCCTCCATCAATGACTTCGGTCTGATTGCTGTAATAATCAATAGTCCTATTTTCAGCGTTGTTTAGCTCATCAAAGGTTTTAAGTTCATATTTTGCATTTGCAATATTGTCGTTTAGCAGTCTGGCAAGTGCAACATTGTCATCGCTATCAGCAATGAAGAAGTACCCGCCGATAGGCAAGATTACAGGTGGACTGCCATTAAGCTGACCTAATGCATCTGAAATGGCTTTTGCAAAATTTTCGTTCATCACATTTGTAACCGCATATTCAGCATTCTGTTTATCCACAGAAAATACAGCTATTGGCTTGTTGTCCACATTAACGATAAACTGCCAACCTGAGTGCTTTAGTTTGCTCTTGAAATCCTCACCTTTCATGTATTTAACGTTCGTAGCCAAAATAGGAAGAGGTTCGGAAAGTGTTGCATCGGTTATCGCTTGGTCGGATACGTCTGAATATACAAGATCTTGTCTGCGAGCTATGAGTGAAGGAGCTACTTCGTTTTTGTATAATTTAGATATTGAGTCATCCATTTCGTTTTGATTTATTTTGTCAATTTTGCTTAGTAAATTACTTACATTGTTGGCTTTTGCAAAGACAGTTGCAGAACTAAGGCAAAGGGTAAAAACGAACATTATTACGAACATTGGTTTAAGGACTCTTTTAACTTTCATTTAGGTCCACCTCTTTTCAACCGCTCGTTTGACTATCCTTCCTTCAAAATAATCTCCAAGGCCTCAATTAGCTTCTGCATTTCATCATCAGTTCCTATAGTAATCCGCAGATGGTTATCGATGCGCGCTTTAGGCCAATATCGCACCAGAATTCCATGCTCTCGCAGCTTCTGGAATAATCGCTGGGCGGGAACGATGGAATGTGAGACGAAGAGGAAATTGGCTCTGGAAGGGGTAAGCTGAAACCCTAATTCTGATAGCTGTGCTGTTGTCCAATCTCTGGTTCTCACTATCCGTTCAATATTCTCCTGAATATGAGTTTTGTCCGCGAAGCTCGCTTCTGCTCCTGCCAGGGCCAATCGATCTAAGGTGTATGAATTAAAAGAGTTCTTGATGCGGTTTAATCCTTCGATCAGCTCGGGCTGGCCGATAGCGTAACCTACCCGCAATCCAGCCAATGAGCGTGACTTGGATAAGGTTTGCACTACCAGCAGGTTCGGATATTCATGGATCAGCGGGATGGCGGATTCGCCTCCAAAGTCAATATAGGCTTCGTCCAGAATGACAACCCGCTCCGTATTCTTGTCGAGCAGCTTCCTAACTTCGCTTAGGGGCAAATGGATTGCGGTTGGAGCATTGGGATTGGACACAATCATTCCCCCATTCGGGATAAAGAAGGATTCAGGGACGATTTGAAAATGCTCATCAAGCGGAACTGCTGTGTAGGGCAAGTGAAATAGATCGGCATATACGGTATAGAAGCTGTAAGTAACATCCGGGAATAGCACAGGCTGATCAGGGTCAAAAAAAGCTTGAAAGGAAAACGCCAAAATCTCGTCCGAGCCGTTGCCGACGAAGATCTCATCTACGGACACATCGTAGGTTTCAGCAATGGCTTGAATCAATCTGCTGCCATGTGGATCAGGATATAACCGCAGACTGTCGTCTGCTGCACTACGGAGCGCTTGCAATACAGCCTCCGAGGGAGGGTAAGGATTCTCATTGGTGTTCAGCTTGATGATATTGCGGTCTTTGGGCTGCTCGCCGGGAACGTAGGGAGTGAGTGAGACAGTCGTTTTACTCCAGTATTTGCTCATCGTATCTTCCTCCTTGATATAGAAAATGGGGCACAATGTACTGACGGAATACGTCAACAGGTGCACTTTTCTTCCGATGTTTATTCTTGGTGATGACACATACGAGTTCATAGGAGGGTACAACGAAGATGAACTGCCCCCCGAAGCCGCGTGCATAATGATAAACAACCTCATCTTGGTGCTCTATCCCGCTGGAAAAGGAAGAAATCCACCAGTGCCAGCCGTAGAATCCTGTATGCGGCGGATTTACTTCAATAAGTGGAGACGTGGAATGCTGTACGGTTGCAGAAGTAATGATCTGCTCTCCTTCCCAGCGTCCCTGCTGCAGATAGAACTGACCAAATGTGCTCATATCCTGTGGTTTGAGATACAGCCCGAAGCCACCAGTATGAATACCTTGCGGATCGGTATCCCAGCGGTAGTCCGTAATGCCAAGCGGCTGGAACAGCCGGTCTTCCGCAAATTTGGCTACCGATTGCCCAGTGGCTTGTCTCAGAACAGCCGATAATAGCTGGGAGTTGCCGGAGTTGTAGACCATTCGAGTCCCTGGTGAATCAGCGAGTGGCTGGGACAGTACAAATTGTACCCAGTCCGCCGTCTTGGTCATTGTAGGGAAAGAATTCTGCCCGCCAAATTCGGTCCAGTTAAAACCTGAGGACATCGTTAACAGATGGGCAAGGGTGATCTGACGCTTCCGGAGGTCACTATCTTGTCCTACCTGGGGGAAGAATTCAAGAATGGGCGTATGGGGAGACGGCACAATATGCTGATCTATGGCTATGCTGATCAGTGCTGCGAGTACACTTTTAGTGCAGGAATTTATTTTGCTGAGTTCTGCGGCAGTTTGAGGTTCATCGTAATATTCCAGCACTGCTGTACCTTTCTTGGTGATCAGACAGCTGCTTATTTCCAGGTCGGTGAGGCCGCGAATGAGCGGCTGAAGTTCCATGCTATGCATGCTAATCATCTCCTTGCTGCTCAAATTTATCAGATTCATGGTTTGAGTTCAAATATGCCTATGAGTTTCACACTGCGGGTAGCCCCGGCTCCTTTATAACTTCTTCACATCTTGCCAATTAGTTCTTCACAACTTTGGGTTATGCTGTATCCATAAGAAGGAGGAACGACAATGAAAAAACTAGGGTTAGGTATTGCGGCACTGGTGCTGTTAATGGGTATTGGTACTAGCGTGTATGCGGCGGCGGGTACAGATAAAGGTGAAAGCTTTTTTGAACAGATGCTGCCTTTTGCTAAGCAAATGCATCCCGATTTGACTGATGCTCAGATCAAGGATATGGCGGATAACTGTCAGAAGAATAATGGAACAGGTATGGGAAGCATGATGAATAACTCGAGCAATCGCGGGAATATGATGAATAATTCCAAGAATCGCAGTAATATGATGAATTTTTAAGGGAAGCCTGATACGATAGACCTCTGAGCTAGTGTGGAGGTCTTTTTTTGTATAGTTGGGGGATGATGAGAGTGAATACGGCGACCATTCTAATTGTGGATGATGAAAATGATATTCTTCAGGTCATCAAGGCTTATCTGGAGAAAAGTAACTATATTGTGTATGAAGCCGATACGGGAAAAGGGGCACTGCAGCTGTTTGAGAACCTCCGACCTGATCTGGTGGTGCTTGATTTAATGCTGCCTGATATTTCTGGTGAAGAGGTATGCCGCACTATCCGTAAGAAATCCAACATTCCTATTCTTATGCTGACTGCCAAGAGCAGTGAAGACGATATGGTGAATGGTCTGCTAATGGGAGCCGATGATTATATTACGAAGCCCTTTAGTCCGCGTGAACTGCTTGTCCGGGTAATCAGTCTGTTGAGAAGAGCTCAGCTGCAGACGGAACGGGGAGGCGAGAATATAATGGTCTTCGGCGGTGGGCGCTTGAGTATTGATCCAGATCTGCATGAGATTAGGGTGGACGGAGAAGCGGTCTCCTTAACACCGATCGAATTCAAACTGTTGGAGATTCTGTCCAGGCATCCCAAACGAGCTTTCAGCCGCCTCGAACTAGTCAATCTGATTCAAGGCGATACCTTTGAGGGGTTTGAACGTACGATTGATGTACACATCAAGAATGTTAGGCAAAAGATAGGTGATGATCCCAAACGGCCCGTATTTATAGCGACAGTGTTTGGAATTGGCTATAAATTTCAGGTGAATGAAGATGTTTAGAGGCGGTCTTCGCAAAAAGCTGCTACTGTCCCACATGAGCATAGCTTTATGCTCGCTGCTGATTATCATGCTTCTGGTGAACCTGGTGATGAATATCTCGTTTAGCAAATACATCGAGAACCAGCAGAAGTCAGAAGCTGGCTATCTGCTGGAAGACCTGCAGGCGTCTTATGACCCAGCGAATCCCTGGGCAATGAACACGTTGATGGGAGTTTCTCATCAAGCTATGCAGCGTGATTATGATGTCAGCATCTATGATGCGGATGGCAAGCTCGTATGGAATGGGGGACAGATGGGCATGTCTATGCCTTCAACAGCGAAGGGGGCTGTCGCCAGCTATCCCGTAATGAAGGATGGGTTAAGAATCGGAACCTTAGAAATGCGCGGCAATGGCGGGGCTATGCAAATGCAAAACCAGAGTTTCCTGCAAATGTTCAACAGGTTTTCCTGGGGAGCACTTATTCTGGTGCTTGCCGGGGCGTATCTGTACAGCAGATTTATTGCCCGCGGTATCAGCCGTCCGCTTATTCAGATCAAAGAGATTGCAGTGCGAATGCGGGAGGGCGATTTATCCCAAAGAATTACGCTTACGGAAAGAGAAACAGAAGTGGAAGAAGTGGGCCGGGCGCTTAATTTCCTTGCGGATACCTTGCAGCTGCAGGAGAGACTGCGGAAGAATCTGACGGCAGATGTAGCCCATGAACTGCGTACTCCATTGACTACCATTCAGAGTCATATCGAAGCCTTTCAGGATGGAGTGTGGGAAGCAACACCCGACAAGCTGCAGGTTTGCCATGATCAAGTGATCCGGCTGGTGCAGCTCATTAGTGATCTGGAGAAATTGAGTGCGGCCGAGAATCCGATGATACAGTTGCGCCAGGAGTTTCTTATACTCAATCATGTGATCCACGATTCTGTGAATTCGGTAGTGATGCAGTCAGACAAACGGGGCCTGTCGCTGACCGTTCATGAGGATGCTGAGGTACATATGACAGGGGATTACGATCGTTTGGTACAGGTGTTTGTAAATCTGCTGAATAATGCCTTCAAATATACCAAGGAAGGCCGGATTGAGGTATGGATCAGCGAAGAACCTTCTCAGATCAAGGTGACCATTACAGATACAGGGCTTGGGATTTCGCCAGAGGAATTGCCGTTTATTTACGAACGCTTTTACCGTGGTGAGAAGTCGCGCAACCGAAAGACTGGTGGAGCAGGAATTGGCCTGGCTATTGTAAAAGCAATTGTGGAAGCCCATGGCGGCAAGGTTGCAGTTCAGAGTACTTTAGGCAAAGGTTCGGAATTCAGCGTGTTTTTCCCTAAATGAGGAGAAAGACAGAGTATTCATAGATTTAGCCTTCTTTTGTCCCTTTTTAGGACAGAAGGGGGCTTTTTTTGTTGGGTTAGAGAATTTCCTGTCATCAATTAATTATGGAAAAATAATGAAATTATCTTTATAATTAGAAGAATATCAGATTAGAGAGGATGAAATCTTTTGAAGAGCAACAGCACTCATCATATTCATCAGACTACCAGAGCAGCACTTATTACCTCAGTGGCACTTGCCCTGCTTTTAC
>LIDZ01012424.1_pt1 | contig 36290 bp, 29 predicted proteins | sample 644651 | NCBI WGS metagenome assembly LIDZ01 (sample SAMN03856242, study PRJNA289617) | food metagenome | isolation source: wine grapes on drying loft during traditional withering process | host: Vitis vinifera cv. Corvina | place: Italy: Gargagnago di S. Ambrogio di Valpolicella | collected 2014-01 | reverse complement strand
GAACCACTGCTGTCTGCATTCTCTACTGTCTTCGCTAACAGATCATCTTGGGTGAAAAAGAACTCCAGACGGTATTTCTCTTGAGAATCGTTCTCCGGATCCGCGTAAGTCCACTGGATCAATGGATCGCCTTGCAGGATGGCATCAAGAATGGTGGGATTAGCGACTGTGCCAGTTGGTGCGGTCAACGACATAGAAGGAGCCAGGTTCTTGGTAACGTTCACTTTTAATGTAGCTATATTTGACTTGTCACCAATCTGGTCCACCACCCAATGCTCCAGCGTATAGACTCCAGTCTCCGGGAAATCCACTTGGATATTGGCTGTGCGATAGGAACTTGTAACGCCATCACTATCCGTTACTTTCCAGTAATATTGCAAACTGGCCACATCAGAAGAATCCAGGTCTTCATCTGCAGAGGTATACGGTATTTTGTCATACTGGAAGGCAGTTTCCGGTCCACTGATAGCAGCTGTAGGAACGTGGTTCTTAACCGTAAAGGAATGGGTCGCATACGAGTTCTGTGCACCATCTGACGCGGTAAGAAGCATTTCCCACCCTTCAGATATCGCCTTCTTCGGCGTTATTCCGTTCTGATTGATCAGATCCCGAATAGTCATGACCTGATTCCGGTTGCTTCCGGCGTAATAATAGGCTCCTCCATTCAACCTTCCATTCCATATGTAGGATAAATTATCGCCATCTTCGTCCGGATCTGGCGTTAGATTATCCATGGTAATGACCGTATCTCGATACACTTCAAGCGGCATATAAAAAGCTGCTACCGGAGGGTGATTCAATACCTGTACAGACTGGCTGTACCACTCTGACCATAGGCCACGGTTATCATGGACTTGTAAGTTGATTTGATAGTTGCCTATCCCATAAGCCGCGATATTAGGTGGGGTAACAGCGCCGCCCCAACTGCTCCACACCTGCTGCCAACCATCCTTGATTACGGTCCAGTTATATACATCCAAAGGATCATTATCCGGATCAAAGGACTTGTCGGTAATAGTTGTTTCCTTGCGGTAAGAAACTAGGCTAGGCTCTACGGTAAAGAGAGCTACCGGTGCAAGATTTCCTGTAGCGAGTCCTACTGTCTGTACGCGCCAGTCACTCCATACCCCCAGTCCGTTTTCCCCATCTACGTCACGCACTCTAAGGCGTATCAAATAATTTTCTGAGGTAGATAATGTACCTGTCGGGATACCATCTATCCAGAGCAGATCCTCCCCCTTTTTATATTGCCATTGCCATTGACTGAGACCCTTGTTACTTCTCGTAATGTGGTCCAAATCGTAAGAGCTGTCACTAATCTGGAGTGTCCCACCTACTAATTTCGCAGCAAACTGTGCAATTGGTTTTCGGTGTACCTGGAAGGATAATTGTGTCAAATTATCTTTACTCCAAATTCGGTATTCATTGAACCGATCGTCAGCATCAGGAGTATCCCTTGGCTGATAAGTTGCTACGTAATCCCCAGTTAGGGGAAATGACTCATAGGGGGTATTTCGCCATATGCCTGCGTCAGAAATAAGTCCCATGCTGTTATCAAAGTAGTTCGGATCATGCTGATATTTATAACGTTCAGCATATTTGCTGTCTCCTTCATAATCCGTATACTTAGTGCTATTCATTATGGGGCTATTTATCAGTACAAACATATTTCGCTTTAGCCTCTGCCTCACTTTTAATGTCAATGAAGCAGAGGCAGAAGCATTAGAAGGATCGACTGCAATCACCTTTAATGTATAATCGCCTGGGGGTAAAGCATCGGATAAAACATCTATCGGGATCGAAAATCCTTTAGTTGTACCGGTTTGTGTAACCACGATTTTTTTGTACAGGACGTTAGGTATCTCTGCACTCAATGTTAGATCATTATTATCTGCGTCCTGAACATACCCCTCTACGTTCAGTGTATTCATTCCAGTTTCGTTTTGCAGTGTTTGTCCGCTTGGAGTGGTTAGAGATAATGTAGGGGCTGAGTTTTTGTATAAATTGAATTCAAGGGTGTCACTCCAATTAAAAGACTGAACTTGCGCCCCCCCCAAATACCCTGGATAAGAAACTTTATCACGAATCGTAAAAATGTATTGAAGTTTAACCGGTTCACTTTGTAGATTATAACTACCATACTGTACGCCATCATAAACTGTCCCGCCTTCAAAGACCTTATTCGAATTGTCTATAGTGAATGTTGTCCAAGGAGCAGGACCAGTTAGCACAGGCCATAGATAATTAGCTTTGTAAAAGATATATCCATCGTATGGGTCTGAGTAAGGAGTCCAAGGGATGGCATCTTTAATGGATATAGTTGAAACAGTATCAAACAACCATTCATAATTCCCATAATTCGCTGGCCCGAAATCCAGATACCGATAGATCTTGACCTCACGTTCAGTGGCAGTATATGTGAATTTTTTTGTGACTTTGTTGTATTGGATATGCGATATAGTGATCTCAGGAATACTTGCTTTCAGTGTGACGTTCATTGATGAATAGCCATAATTCTGATTTACGTCCCAAGCTGGGATCGTGATATCAGCATAATTTATAATATCTGTATCTGAAGCCTCTACCTTGGACGGCGTTCCCGGAAGCATTTGCACTACTGGGAACAGTATTAGGATACATAAGAAGAGATAAATAATACGTTTTACCATGCCCAATCACCTTCAGGCGCTAAATTCAGCACTTCTACGGTCTTTTCATCTATATTTTGGTTGGAAGTGTCTCCGGACCTCCGATCTGCAGGAGTGACAAAAGCATCAATAGTCTCTTGACCAAAGCTCTCAACAGCTGTGTGTCTAATTTCATATTTTCCTACATGACTAAGAACCAGATTTAAATTATGCTCGTTTGCTGTGCTAAAACTAACCCAAGATTCATCTGCAAAACTTCCATCATTATCCGAGTCAAAACGATAGTCCCATAGACGCTGTGTGATGATATCACCATCAGGTGAATAGGAAAGATCATCGATATTAACCACAGCCTTGTTTCCATTTTGCGGATCTCTGTACACTTTTCCAGGCATAGATATGTACATTACCGGGGCATCATCAGGAACAATTTCAAACGTTATCTCATTCGTATCCTTATATCCCAACGTGTTTTCTACAGCAATTGTAGCCTTATAAAGCCCTGGTTGCTTGAACAGCACATCTTTGTTCGTCACACCTGTTAGGCTGCCGCTATATTTAATCGCAGAATCACTGCCTCCGCCTCCAGGAACTGCAGCAATGGTTATCTTGGTTTTGGCATCCACCAATGGATAATGTTTAGGGCTGCTGCTTGTGCTGGTCAATATGACCTTTCGATTTTCCTTTAATGTTCCGCCAACATCAAGATCAGCGACTGGGATCGGCTCGATGACTTCCACGAACGTGCCGGCACTATCGGTTAACATATCCTTATCAGAGACGGTAAGTTTTATCGTTTGCTGTCCTAATTCTGTATTGGGATACCATAAGGTAGCTTGCGCACCAGTAGGTGTATACCCTACAAAATTCCCACCTTCCGATTCAAAGTAGTAACCAACGATCACACCATCTGGATCGTACGATCCGGATCCATTTGCCTGAAATTCATCCCCGGCTTTAACAATAGGTGGAGCAAAAATTGAAGCAACCGGTGGCTTTCCTTTGGTTGATGGTGGAATTGGATCAATTTCAATGCTTGGCGTATTCTTATAAACCTCGATAGTAGATCCTAATTTTTCAGTGATTTCAGTAATTGTTCCCGATTTAGTAACGACAGGTTTGGTAAAACGCACTGTAACTGTAAGGTCATATGGCTGCTGGTAGTTACCAGCGGCACTCGCTATATCTGTTTTGGAAATTGTGAAATTAAATGGCTTGCTCGTACTTGTAAGTACTTTCTGATAATCCTTCTGTGTTGCAGCGGTACTACTTCCCTTTTTCTTCGCATAAAACACCCACTCAGAAATGTTAGTGGCATCCGTGTAGTTCGCCAGCTGACCTTTTATGGAGAGTTGCACATCAACATCTGTATTCGCAAATTTCGTTGGGTTCGGTTTAGGCATCAGCACCGTAACATAACCGCTCAGTGACGGACCATCTGGCAATGCATAATCGAAGGTGACATTACCCGCATAGCTGTAGGAAGTGACTTTAGCATTGGCCAGATAATAGTAATAGCCTGTGACTTGATAACGTCGTCCTTCTGCATCTCCGGACAGGTCATGTTTCCCGTCATCTTGTTCAGTTTTCCATATGGTGTTAAAGCTTTTTTTTCCATTAGACGTCTTAGGAATCATGTAGTCTATGATGATTCGTCCATTTTTAAAAGATACAGCTTCGATATTGGGAGTTCTTTTATAATCGGTATTGGAAAACTCCAGTGCTCTCACTGATGACTGAATGATCGAGTCATCAGGAATCTTTACTTTCGCAGAATTGTTATACCAGGCAAGTCCATCTGTTCCAATAATCGACTGAGTTGTGATTTCTCTCAATGGTGGATCTTCCGATGGTACTTTGCCATCATCCGCATTTAAGTCGTATGAGTCCATACTATTCGTAGCTGCCTTATAATCATTAATTTGCCAACGCCGTCCATCAGAATATAACCAAATAGAGTTACCAGGTGTCGTGCTATAAGGAGTACCAAAATCTTTAGCAAAACCCTGAACGTTAGTTAGAGTCTCTGTAGTTTGTTCCCCCTTAAGGGTAAGTTTAATTTTCCCATTTTCAATGCCTATCGACCCGATCACACTATTAGTTCCATTATATTTAAGAGTCCCCGCCCTGATTGCAGAGCTGCTGACACCGCTGGGCAGATCAAGATTAAAGACCTTTGCACTGTTATCTGATCCTGTTAGTCCAGTTGAAATAGGAATACTTATAGCCGCTGACTTTGCATCAGCGGCATAAGCCGCTGAGAAAGTAGATATCGGTACCACCAGCAAAAAGCTGAACAAAAGTAGAATAAACTTTTTTTTCATTATAGCCGCACCTACTCTTTGCGGTTCACTATGTATTTTTGCTGCGAGCTTCCGTTAACATTTAGCCAAATTTTCAAATACTTAAATGACCCCGTATTTAGAAATGCTTGATAAGTAGTAAGCTTTTGTCCGGGTTTCAAAGTATAATCCCATAAAGCTTCCTTGCTGTTTTTTTCCTTAACTTTAACTCGTGGCATATCTTGAAGAAGAACTCCCCCATCACCTGGGCTAATAAACCATTTAGGGTTTGGGTCTTTTGCGCTTTCCTGAATTACCTTTGTACTCTTATTCTCGATTGTAATTTTTGTCCAAACAAGATAACTACCGTAGTTGTTGTATCCATATTTCTTAATTAGTGCTTGGGCTGTAGCAGAATTGATATCATAAATCATAATCTTTTCCAGCGTGTAACTCAGCCCCCCGGCCGTGATGGTTACAGGCAGTTCAACATCCTTTATCAAGCCATATTTAGACAGATTATCGGTCATCACCGGCGCTGTCACCACAGGTTTAGCTGCAGCTGTATTCGTTACCACTCCCTGTCCTAATATCGCACTAAACAACATCGTTGCTGTTAGAACTGCTTTAATCATTGTCTTTTTCATCTTCGTTTCTCTCCTTATTTTCTATTTGATTTATCTCTTTTCTTCTATAAAAACAAGCGATTAATCGTGAAGCTTATTTTTAATTCCAAGATTTATTAAAACTTCTCCTATTCCTTTGATAGATGGTAAATAAGAGATTACAACTGTACGTGACTCTTTTCCGGTAAAACTATTAACAATTGAGTAAACATCAAAATCCTCTGATTGAACCTCATTTTTATTAACGAATGTTTCAATCGCTTTTGCTTGCAAATAGTCTTGATACCATTCGATTATTTCAATTGCATACTCAATTGAGTGTAAGTGAATTTTAGGGAATGGTAATATTCCAGAAGCGGAATGACTCGTTATATTGACTGAGATTTTATATTGATCCAACTTTTGTATCTCTTCATAGAAATGTGAATTGGGGTTAATAGACCCCTCACCACTACAAACAAAACAATCCATATCGTTTAGCATTGAAGTTCCTAAACACGCTGGGCAAACACTAAGTCTTTTTTGAAGAGTTACAATATCTCCTTGTATCAAGAAGTTAATAGTGTCACCTATGGAAACATCTAACTTCTCCCTAATTTTTTTTGGAATAACAATTTGATATTTTGCAGCAACCTTTGCTGAAAACAGCCCCATTTTTTCCCCTCCTACTTTTATCCTTATCTATAATTGTAGGATTTTTTGTAGTAAATACATGAGACTTTTGTCACGTTTTTAACTTTCAATTCCATTTTTTATTTGCCAAACAATTTCAGTAATGGTCATGAATAGTGAGTTAGGATTTTGTAAATCGCAGCGGCTCGATAAATTATTAAATACCGATTCTGTATACTGCACAATTTCAGAATCAGAGTGCCCATTAGCTCCAATGAACATGAATTGAGTAGTTGATTTGAAATTTAATACAAGTAGACAGCGATCTAGGTCTCTTTTTTTCTCTATAAAAAAACTGGTATCTGAAGCTAACTTCACCCAAATAATATAATGCTCAGGAATATTTTTAGAGAAGCAGCCTACTTCGTTTAAAACACTCAATAATAGGCAACTCCTTTTTCTATTGATTGTATTTGTATTCTTGTATAGCAGGAACTTGAATAGGCGTTTGAACCTTATTTCTAACAATTAAAACTGGATGAGTTGTTTCAATTACCGCTATAACGGACGGCCCCGCTATGTATTTAGTAATCCCATATTCTGCATCTTCATATAAATATGGAAATGTGATCCCCGAGTCTTCGTCTAAAACAACAAATTTTTTTATCTTAACCGGACTGTGAAGTCTGCTTCCATCTATAGGGTTCAGATTATCATCTAGCCCTAAATTATTCTCAAGAGTTTCCTTAAATGTTTTCAAAGCACTTATCGGATCAATAATTAAGCGTCCATCCGCCATTTCATTTTCATTAATCTCCTGTACTGCGTCGTGAACAGCCATATTATTGGCATCCTTTAATAAAGATCGCTGAATATCCCACTCTTGATTTTGTGCCTGAAAAAACCAGGTATATATAAAGATTAACAAGACAAAAGCTAGTTTTACAATGTAATCCATATTATTTCATCCTCTAATCGATATATTCTGACATGATCGATCCGTGTCCATAGTAATATTCCGGTTGAGTTTGATTGGAAAAATTGTATGGAAACATATTGATTCGTGGAGCCTTAATAATGACATCTAGTCTATTTTTACGTTCCTGAACTGTGGTAGTGGTACTCGTGATTTGAATTGTAGATTCATCAAACCCCAGTGCCCTCAGGTTATTAATCACTTCACTTTTTAAAGCTGTTGTGACCATCCCCTCAGTTGCTGCTTTTTGAGTTATATATGACGTGTTTGCTTTAACCTGCAGATCCAAGAGATAGTCGATGTAGGTAAAGAGTGGCTGCAGAATAATAAACAAAACAAGCCAAAAGAATAGTGCCCGGAGGACGGTCGCCTTCAAAGTAATTCACCTTCCTAATTTTCAATACTTTTCAACTTTTTTTACGTTGGTTATAATATCATCCTGACTACTTCCGATTAAATTAGTGGCAGCTGCTATAAATATGCTAGCTATCAAAAAAGCAATTGACAGAAAAAGAGCAACTGACAGGCTATCTTTTTTCATGGATTATGCAGCCCTTTGTATACTATCGAATAAAGCTTCCGAACCCGAAGCGGGGTAGATTAAGCTAGCTGCAGGGATAGAGGGTCTGTTGTCATCAGCTTTATCGATAACATCACGAACCACTGGGATCAAAATTGCAATTACAATCGCCACACAAAGAAATCCAAGTGCAATAAAAAGTCCAGTTGAGATTGCGTCCTTTTTCATTTAAGCAACTCCTTTAATTTGAATTCCGGATAAACTGTACATATCCAAATTCCCATTAGTCTTTTGAATACTTGCAGCTGGAATTGCTGGTCGGTTATCGTCAGCATCTCCAATAACATCTCTTACTACCGGGATCAAAATTGCGATAACAATAGCCACACAAAGAAATCCAAGTGCAATAAACAATCCTGTTGAAATAGCATCCTTTTTCATTGTAGTTCTCCTTTTTTTTTTGGAATTGACTAACTTTATATTTTGATTAGGTCTTGACATACATCTTAAATCACCCCTTTAACAATACAATTGCTATTGGAACTGGTTAACTCCATTAAAGTTACCCTTGATTAACATGATATATTGCATCGCTAAAACAACGACCATTAAAAAGGCTGCTAAAGAAGGAAGCGCAGTAATTATGGTTGAATACTCACCAAATCGGATCCATTTTCTTTTATATTGATCAGAAGATATTTTCAAAATGATTTTGCTTTGGGTACCTAAATATTGAGAAGCCTCGGCATCGTCATTCATCCCTTCAGTAGCAAGTAAAATTGATCGAATATCCGAAATGAAATGATGGTTATCCGGAAAATTATTACAAAACCAAATGATTGCTTTCTCATTTCCTTCATCTACGCAGCGTTCAGACAATGTATATAGATCCTTGCTTAGAAATTCAAAATGAGAAGCGATTTGCGAGCAAAAAGTGCCAAATTCTATTGTCCCGCGATGCCGAAGTCGATTGTTTTCATAGAGTCTTAAAAACGATATTAATTCTCCATCTTTTCGGAAAATGTTATTTCGATGCAAAATATGTAATACACGTCCGAAGGGCAAATATTTGGACGGGCTAGTGAATAAAATAATTATTAATCCAATCAACAAATCAATATATGAAAATGATTCATTACGAATAAAATCATTTACAACTTGGATGCCGATATAACCTACTGCAGCTACGTACCGAAATATGTTAATGTTTCGAGATGACAACTGAAGACCAGCATTATCGAGAAGTTTTTGAAGCTTTTCACTTTCAAACCTTTTTTGAATGGCCATTAAATTTATTTGCTTTAATATTAGGTCTTTATCATTTTTAGTACCTACCGCCATAAAACTCACATATGCGATGTAAACAATTCCAATAACAGATATGATCAAAAAGATTCTGTCCATGGTGCTCCTCCTTTTTTTCTAATAATCAAGTTTTGGTTTAGAAAGGATCAAACTTATTGCAAAAGCAATAAACAAACTTCCAATTATCACACCCATAAATACTAATCCTACTTTTGTCTGAAATTGCAATTTAAAGTAGACAACAGGAGTCAGCATATACATGAAAGTGGAAATGATTGAAACCAAAACAACAAGATTACCATAGAACCCTAATGTTATCGCCTCACTGTTCTCTGCCTTTACATCAATTATGGTTTCTCTTTGTTGTTCCATGGCAGAGTTCAGTTCCATTAAAGAACTTGATAACGAAGAGGTCCCTTCTCTTTCCGCATAGAGTAAGTCTGATGTAAGGATCCGCGCAAATGTCGTCTTAATCAAAGCAGCAAACCGATTAACTTCTTTGTTAAGTTCAATTTCGTTACTATAATTAGCAAATACGTCTGATAAAATTTGAAGAGGACGTTTCAACACATTATTTTCATCAAGCAACTCTGCCGTTTTATTTAGTGCCTGGTCTACAGATAAATACGTATGCCTTGCAAATATCTGAACAATATCTTTAAGATCGTAACTCGCCTTAACACTTCGTTGTGCGAATGTATATCGCAATTTTAAATAAGGTAGAATTGCAAAAAGAATCGCAATGAAAAAAGGGAATTTCCAATTAGTGATAGAGGCACCCTTATTATCGATTTGTATTCCACCCATGAAAGGATTCTCAAAGGTCAAATGATTGGGAAGTTCATTCATAGTCAAAGATGCAACGATGAATACTGCCGAAAACAAAAACACACATTGAATATAAAAACGAATAACACTGACCCGTTGTTCGTAGTTGTGTTGCACCAAATACAATAAATTGTCAATATGCCTGGAAATTACATTCCCTTTATTCTTCCTGCTCGTATACTTTTCCAATCTTTCTTTGGCATTTCGTTTCAAGTCATTTTTTTGATTTAAATTTATCACAATGTTCTCGATCGATGGTTGAATCAACCACCAAACACCTAATATTATAACGATATGAAATATTATCCTTGCTAGATACGAGACTATATCGTTCACATTTTCTTCTCCCTTCAGGCCTAGAAGCGACTCCCATCATTAAGAACAATTCTGGATTTCAGACTTTCCTTTAATGGGTTTTTCATAGGCTTTTTAATTGCTAAAGCTTTTAATTCGAAAAGAAACTGTTCTGTAGCCGCCTTGTTCTTTTTATACATTTTTGCGAGAATGGCTGATGTCAATTCTGCATTGTATGACCATTCTTTCTTCTCATGCTCATAACGCATGATATCATTGGCAAAAACCGAGTTTTTCTCAGAATCATAAAAAACTTCCGAGAGACGCACCATTTTCTTTGTACCATCTTCTTGGCTCTCAAAGACATAGATGATTTCACATGCTTTCAAAGCAGAAATCAAATGGCCCTTCAGACTACCACCAACTCGTGTTGACAATGCAAACGCACCTTGATAAGGTATGTCTTCAGAATCTTCGGTGTGAAATGTCCCAATCAAGCCATCGTACCCTTTTTCTCCACTCCAGATATAAAATTCCCACTCGTTAAGACGCATTTCAGTCATGTACACAATATTGGGGTCATGTCTTAGAGACTCTATCCCTACTTCCATAAGTTCTTCATTCGCTGCTTGTATTGGGATTATCCGGTGGCCCTTAATAACATAGGGTATTGTTGACTCCGGATGCTTTTCTATCATAACGAGTCCCAAACAGCTCTTGGATGCCATCAACTGCTCTCCCACTTCTGTATTAGCATAGGTCGATTTCCCTGAACCTACAGGACCTGCGATGATCTTGTTTCGAAATGTATTTCCGAACGGGCGCAGTACAGGAATTGCCTCAAATGGTATAGACCCAGTGCCTGCCTGATCATCAAATGTTAAGAATTCTACAACTTGCCGGCGCATTGTAATCGTTGTATACCCCTCCCAGACACGAGGGGCAACCCAGATGGCCATACGAATAAAGCGACCTGGCCAGAGTGGGTCATCAATTTTGAATTCAGCTGAGGGATTATCCTTGTTGAGCTTAATCATTCCATCGCTTTTTAATAATGCGCGCTTTAATTGGTCAACTCGATCAAGAGAGGGCATTTCGTAGGGATACGCTACAAATTTCCCGTTAAGGTTGCAAAAAATATTTTTACCAATAATTTGTAGTCCCGTCGATTCTGCATACTTCTTATCATTGAACCAATGAAAAGCTGGTCCGAACCCTTTCCATTCATGGAATAATGCTTCGGCGACAGTAGAATATGCTTCGGGAAGCGTCCCACCATATGGATTTTTGCGAACGTACTTTTCTATCTGATTTAAAAAATAATTAACAGCCTTTGCTTCACCAAGAAGGGCACCATCATTAAATTTAAAATAGGTGTTATCTTCCCCTTGTCTTAGAGTCTCCTCCATATACTCTTTCATTTTGCTTAAATATGATTCAAAGTCTTCATTACTGTTTTTTCTATTTTTCAGAACACGTTCCTTAAGTGAAAATGGTTCATTCACTGATAAAACAATCTGTTTAGTGGTTGGCATATTGTTGGTCATTTATAACCATCCTTTCTTCACTGGATCCATAAGTCCAAGGGCTACCAAGATGAGTTTCATTTTATCTCCAACCATTTGAATTTCTTTTTTTCCAATTGGGAGTCTATCAGGCAATCCGTCATATTGTGGGATTTCAAATAAAATGCTACTTCCCATGTTTTGAGACATACTTTTTGCTGTTACTACCGATTGAACCGTATTTCTATTAATAATTAACTTGAAGTCTTGTGGATAAAGATCAAAATGTTCAGCCAACTCCATGAAATCGGAGAGCCGGTAATTATGTTTAGGGTGCGTAACAAAAAGGCGGATTCCAGATTTTTGCATTCCTACATACCATGCTGCACTTTCAGGGATCGTTCCAAAGTCACACAGGACAACATCGGCATTCTTTGATACGTAATCAATCAAATATTCGATTTCTTCTTCCTGATAATCCTGAGCGCTTAGATAGTCTTGATTTCCAGGAAGGTAATAATAGCCGCCTTCCTGTTTAATAAGCTCTTCAACAATATCTTCAGAAAGGAATTTACCCGTCAAACGGGGACGAAGTTGATCCAAACTTATCGAAGCTTTTTGATCGAAGCCTGGATCATAAAGATTTAATCCTAGTAAGATTACTTTCTTTCCCATTGAAGCTATGTTTTGGGCTACTATTTTTGCAATGCTAGTGCAGCCTATTCCAGGCCCTGATCCAAAAAAACCAATAATGTTGTTCGATATATCGTTTTCCTCATTACAAATGAACCTTATCTTTTCTAAAACACTACCAATGGTGGAACGCGGCGGTAAGAAGTATATTCCTTGTTCTTGACACATCAGATAAATAGACTGATACCCCCGCACACCTTTTTTTTGATGCCAATAAATCAATTCAGCATCGGGGTGACTTCTATGTAGTTCCTCTAAATCAGTCGTCTCATTGATATCTGAAAACAAAAATATATTCGTCAACATTTGTCCTGCCTCAGGTAGGAGTTTTTGTGCGATAACCTCGTAACCTTCCTGTTTGATGAAATTAATTGTTAATTGATCAATACCGTACGTATATATTTTCATGAAATCCTCCTATTCCACTCTAACAATCCAGAGCTTCATTCCTTGTTCTAAATATTTGACCAGCAATTGGCCATCACTTTTCTTTAATTTAAGTTCTGGAGAAGATACTTTTCCGGTAGAAGTGAAGCGATTATTATCGTTTCCATTTTCTGTGTCTACCACATCGTTATTATCTTCAGTGCGCACATAATTCACTGTTACACCAGATAAAAAAATACTCTGATTGGATAGGTCCAAGTTTTCGCTTTCTTTCTGCGGAAGGCTTGCTTCAGTTCCACTAACCGAATCCATCTTCTGCGGATCATTTTTTACGAGATAGATGTCTACCTTGTCTCTACTTCGTAGAGTACCGTTGATTGAGTATATGGCTTCCTTAGGTATAGGAAAGATCCCCTCATCTTTATTTGGTTCTAAAGCATCAACATCAACTAATGAATCAGTTAGTATAACCCCATCCGAAATGTTAACATTCAAAATTTTACTTTTGACAGAACTAATATCACGGATAGCATTTTTCGGGACATCCTTAGTCTCTACCGAATCCAGATATAGATCAGCAGACTCTAATTTATGGTTCTTTGGAAGATAATCTCCTGTAGACACCTTTACCTTTACCACCTTCTCAGACAATACATATGGTTTGATATATAAATCATAACCAAATAGTCCCCCGAATCCGATTAACACAATGAATACTGCTATTATGTAATGCAACTTCAATTTCAAGATCAAAACCTCCTAATTTATTTATCCGCAAAGTAACTAAACAATCCGATTTTTTTCTTTTTTGTCTTGGGAATTATGGATTCCAGCAGCGCTTCAAATATTGAATTTTCAACTTTAGTAAAAGGATCTGGACTAAATGAATTTTGCGAAAAATCTAACTGCAGGTCTTTCTTTTGCTTACCTGTAAATCGTGTTGTTAAATATTTATAACGCTGATCATCCGATAGATTAACTAACACATTACACTGATTGCTCCAGGAGTTTGCTAATAGCTTATCTATAAACTTTACTAAATTCACAAAATCCCAGACTGCGGAGCGGGTGCTGATAATGGATATGTTTGATCTAAAAAATTCTTTAAAGTAAAGCCCTTCAGTGGGTTTATTATTAATATTAGTAATTATTTGACCAAGATCTACTACAACATACTGATAGCGCGCTGAGATAATTTGTATGTATTTTTCTGGATCTACTTCTTTATAAAAGTCAATTCCATTAGAATGGAAACCATTATCCACTTTTGATGATTTACTATTTCCGTCCATTAAATATTTGAAAACTGGTGGATTAATTTCACAATCTACCATTTCTACACAAGCCACTTCAAAGCCATTACCACTCAAATACTTCGCTATTTGTATGGCATTATGAGTAGATCCAGCACCACGGCAAGTCCCAGCAATAGCTATCAGAACTGTTCCTACAATACGTTCTGAAATGATAATTTTCTCTCTCACTTCTCCGTGTTTTGGTAAACTTAGTAATTTGGGTTTTGGAATTCTATTCCCTTTAGGTTTATGATTTCTCGGCTGTAATGTATCTTCATCAACCTCTTTGAGAGAAGAGGTTTTTTCTATTACCTCGTCGCTCTTTCTTGTATCTAATTGATTATCTGGATCTTCCAACTTTTCTGGCGAGGATTCGATAACTTTATCCTCTTTTTCTACAGGAAGATCCAAATGATTCAATACTTCGTTGGTTTTCTTTAAAGCATTCTGGAGGTTCTCAGTATATTGTTCATCTTTAACCGAGTCTTCTGCTATAGATATGTCTCTATCATCGACTTCAATTGGGAAATGATTTTCAATATCCACTACAAAGCTTGAATGTAGATTTTTAATCGAATAAAAACGTTCTATTCGTGTTTCTATCAATTTAAAATCCAAATCATCCCAGGCAATACATATTAAATCCTTTTCTTTCAGCTTTTTCACAAATGCATTTTCTTGGTCTAGGTGAATCATTACAAAAACGGTATTTGGTGAATCCATAATGATTTGATCATGTGCCTTAATAAACGCTTCTTCGGATTCGATGACAGAATCAACCATAATAATGATTTCTGCTTCAGTAGTTTTCCATTGCTGCAGGAAAAACTCTGCGCTCTCTATTCGCCTTATGATACGCGCATAATTTATTAATTCTTCCTCTATCCATTTAGCAAATTCATCATCATCCGAAATCAAAAAAACTCGCTTCAATCCAGCCACCTCGTTACATATTTATCCAAGATCAAGATAATTTTTCCTACCATCTTGGTAAACGAAAAAACTCTTTGTGATTCCATCCTCATTCTCTTTTAATTCAACATCAGTGATAAACCAAGTTTGTGTACTTACTCCTTCTTGATCAATTATTTTGCTAGCTAATATTGCTTTAGCCTCTGTGGACACTAGAATAATTAGCATAGCTTCTTTTCCTTCAGAAATAAGAAACTCCTTCATGAATTTGGCCTGAAAGCGGATGGTTTTTAACCAATTTTCTTCATCGCGATAACAAAATAGATAAAACTGAAGTTGCTTTCCACTTGGATTAGACAAAATAAATTGTGCTGTAGGCGCCACTTGAGTTTCTTTTAAATTAAGGACAGGATGAAATTCAAAAAAATTAAGTTCGAATGATTTCTTTAACAATATATAAAATTCATTTGTAGCTATATATTTTTGTCTGAATGTCATACTGACTTCTTTTGGGCGTCTTGGATCTCGATTCCCCAAAAAAACACCCATCCTATATTTCAAGATATCTGCGCCACTTGCGCCAATTTCATATATTGAAGGTCTATTCTCTTTAGGATTTGTATGAGAGGTCCACTTTATTTTTCGGATCAAACCATACTTTTGTAATTTATTCACCCGATTACGAATTGTTGTACTTGTACTTTCCGTTTCAGGGAAAAATAGCCTGGTAATCTGTGATAACGTTAACCATCGATGTACTGATAAGAAATGCACAATATCAATATCTCGGTTTGTTATCCATCCTTGTTCAATCTTCCCGCATATATAGTAGTAATCGTGGTGTGTTAATGGCACTAAGGATTCAACATAAGCATATGAATCATCCCATGTAGATTGTGCTTTAATCATGGGATTGTCTGTCTTTATTAATGGGGAAACATGAGATTCCATTTCCGATCCTCCTAATACAACATGTGCGGGAAGCTAACAATCGATGTCCGTATACGTCTTTCTTCAGGTTTAACAGTTTTTATCTGCACCGAAACCGTCATTCCAAGCAAATCCTTATGACTTGGAATACGCTTTGGAAACCAAGCTAATGATTCAACTGCAGGTGCTAGTTTAACGAAAATTCCATGTTTTTCGTCAATTCCTGTTATAATACCAGTGGTAAAATCGTTAATTCTGAATTCTTCTCTAACCCGCAGCCAAGGATCTTCCATTAGTTCTTTTCTTGAAACTATTACACGTTTTTTTTCTTTATTTATTTCTTTAATCTTTACAGTCAGTTCCGATCCAAGCGGAATTAAATTTTTTGCTGAAGGAGTCCAATCATATTCATAATCTTTGATTGGAAGAATACAAGTTACTCCCTTAACCAGAATATAGAGGCGCTCCTCTTCAAAACCCGAGACTAATCCAGTACAGACATGATCAACTTCTGCATTTTCCCAAAAATCTTCTTGGAGTTCTTCGAGGGCTTGTACCCTAGACAGTAAAACGATTCCCTTTTCTTCATCAAAAACCTGAACCTTTTTTGGATCCATACCTTGTTTTGCAACGTCTAATACCATGTAATCAATTTTGTGATCTAAAAATCCTACTAACGATCGATATTTATGGGTATCAAATTCCCCTTCGTGAATCATACCTTTTAGGCCATTATTCAACTCAACAATCGCGCAAGGCATTAACTCACCAAACGGCGAATGGTTCTCAATTTTTTTAACTATCCCTTGATGAATAGTTTTACGTCTTAATGAGGTCTTGTATTCGAGCATGGAGTTATTATGTATCCCTAGGTTCATATTTATTTCTCCCTTTTCTTAAATAGAGTGTGATCTGTCCCGCCTTATCGGACTTTAACCCGTAAGCCTTAAGTTCTCCAATTTGTTCGCAAATCACCTTCAGCTTATTTCTCTTCAAACAACTCTCTACTTTGGCGTAGTCATGATCAGTTTTCCAATGATACAGAATCACTCCATTACCATATGTTTCAAGCAAGGAATATTTTATATGCACTTCGATCTCGGAAATATCCGTATCACTTGAAAAATCAAGATCTTCATTTTTGATTTCCATTTCATCAAGTAACGAACTTATAATAGAATTTGTTACAGACCAATGCTTTAGTAGATCTGGTTTCTTTTTTCTCATGTGATTAACTATTCTAAATAATGGAACCGTCTCATAAACGAATAGCAGGTTGTTATAAAAGGTTTCAAGATGTTCTACACTGCAGGATGGATGAGTAAGAACGAAATCTAATTCCTTAATCAATGTATCTTGAGACAATCGAGTGCTCCTTTCTGTTTCTATTATATTATATTATATAACTAATATAATAATATATATATTACTATACTAAAATAAAAAAAAGAAGCCACTATTTTATTCTCTTTAGATGGCTTCTTGATATAAGATTTTTCATTTTACCTTCCATTGTAACCTCTTGCTCGGTGATGTTAAACAGGAGATTTCCATAACGATCAAAACCCTTTAGTATTTGATATGTTGTGTTCTCCATTTCTATTGAACATTCCTCGTTTATTTCTTCGCAGTTAATACTCTCCCTAATTACATAAGCCAGAATCTCTTTAGAATATTTTATAGATGCATTAATTTCGATTTCAGGATTTCCATACAATTGTTTTAACCCTTTAGAAAGATATTTTAAAGGCTCACCTGAATACGGGTTCAAAATTGAAATGATCTGGACTGCTTCAGTTTCAACTAATTTCAGTTCAACTATTTCATTATTTATCTTGTCAAATTTAAATAGTTTCCCTTCATAGTTCCATGTTTCGTGGAAAGCAAAATCACCTTTAAATATTCTTTCAATTATAGAATAAAAGAGATTATTAAAATCATCGAAGTGTGTATTTAGAATGAAATCTGGATAACCATAAAACTTCAAACCATAAGTATATACACAAATGAAGTTCCCTTCCAGACTAGTTTTCAATATTGGTTTTATGGATGGATCAAAAAATTGATACATTTTTTTACCCTCCTTAGCTCTAAATTCCCTCTTTATTTAATCATTATATATTCAATAAATAATGTTCTTAAGTGCAGTATATACCTTTTTAAAATAACCACCAAATTGTTTTTTTTCTGCTATAAAACATTTATGTACTAATTGCTTAACCCATGCTATTACATACAACTTGTTATCCGTTATTAGTTATAGACTGTCTAGTGTCAGATGAAAATATAGTAATAACTAAAAATTGAGAATTGGACTCGGCACATCGATCGGTCACCAATCACGACGGCCAGCAGCTGCTCTATGCTTCAGCTCACGCTCCTGGCTTTGTCCGGACGTGCTGAGCGCTGCGATCGTTCTCCGGTCACGACTGCCAGCAACTGATCGATGCTTCAGCTCACGCTCCTGGCTTTCTCCAGACGTGCCGGGCGCTGCGATCGTTCTCTGGCCATTGTGGCCAGCAGTTGCTCAATGCTTCTCAGTCTAATACTTTATTATCTAAGTTCAATTCTTGTTGTGTACTCACTTAATTCCTCAGTCTAATACTTATTTCTCAAAACCTTACGATTTTCAAAACCGAAAACCGCGTCAAATCAACAAACCTGGTCTAATACTTTATTTTCTCCATACACGATAAACCTGTCGACAGTTCGGTCTTCCGGAATTGGTCGTTTACCTAAAACAATCCTCCACTTTTCTGTAAACTGATATCAGTATGAATTAATTTTCAAATTACGTAAATACTCAATATTAATTGGTGATAATAATGCTGAGAAGCAACTTCGAATTCAAACAAGAAATTCATAAGTTACTGTGAATATGTAATTTTATGCAAATCAATAGTTTTTTGTGGATGTTAATTAATTCTAACTATTATACAACTATATTTTTATAATAATATATGTGTTAATATATTAATTAAGTAATATAATGAAAGGCGGTCTATTGTGTATAGTGCGGAGTATAATACTGAAATTGATTTTGATTTTAACTCACCAATAAAAGATTATCTAAAACTTATGATTTCTCATTTACCAAATGCCTCTAAACTTGTTATTCAAACATTAGCTATCAAAAGTTTTAATAAAGAGGACTTAGCTCTCAAATCTCAGGTTCGCCGGGGGGATTTGAATACTGCGCTAAATTGGATAGAGGCCCTTGGATTAGTAGGGTACACTACAAGTGGACGTCAAAAGCTTTACCAACTAACTCCTCTTGGTATAAACTGTTTTGATGTATTTAATGATGTATTTATGAATTTGAAAGAAGATAGAGAATAGTAAATCGGAGTTTCACTCCGATTTACTATTCTCTTTTTTATTTCTTCCCACTACTGATAATGCTTTTATTTTAGCAGCTACTTGTAATGTTTTATCGTCAACTGTAGCTGTTTTCATTGTTCTATTTTCCACCTTTTTGAGTGGCATTATTTTTTCTTCTTCTAACAATATTTCCTCTTTATTGTCTCTGGACTTCACACTATCCCAAATATCACTTCGAATTACTACTTTGCCTTCAGAGGTACCACTATTCGTCATACCATCAATAGGAATATCATTTTCATCAATTGCGATTTTTTCAGAAGCCCTTTTTTTCAAGTGTTCCAGACGTTGTTTATGTTCGTTTTTGTCTTCCTCAATATTTATTTCAGGTGTTTCTTTAAATAGGTTCTCTTCAAGATCATCGTCTACTATATCTGTAAATAAAATATTTGGTAACGGAAGTAGCAATCCTTTCACTGTATCCATTCTCTTATTATTTTGGACTCCCCTAAATAGTACTTCTCCAGCCTCCCCAGTCTCTTTATTATATCCCCTCAAGTTTAATATCTCTGAAGGCATTCTCTTAAATCTTTTCTCCTCTTTTATTTGTGTTTTGAATCCAGTTGTTGACATTTCGTCCGTCCCACTACTTTCCGTAATTTCATAAAACTCTCCGATCATTTTGGCATAATAATCACCATCATCATTTCCTAGACCGGCTAATATATATTTTTGAACTGCATTTTGCTTTACCATTGCCGATAATCTAGTGCTAACATCATCCAGCTGCTCGTTACCCTGGTGAATTACTCTCACATAAAACTCGAATTCTCTAGCCATTTCCATGAATGTTGAAAATTCTTCGTCAGCAAACATTTCAATTTCATCGACGGTTAATTGATGAGGCCGTACTTTCCCTGTGATATTTCTTCTAAATGTACTAGCTCTGAGTAGATTTAGGAAGAGGCGACCTATTGTGTATGTAAGAGTCATTAATGCCCCATAATCTCCATTGAAAAGAATTATTTCACCCCTTTCAAGTGCATCATCAATATTAAAGGTTGACTTACCACACAATATTTTTTGGATTTTTTTATTACTTGTAAGCATATTTAAGTAGTCATACAAGTTACTGTTTGTCTGTTCAGCATATTCCCTGCTTTTTTGTGTGTCTGCCATGTTTTTTGTGTACTCACGCAAATATCCCACTTGATTTTCAAATCCCCGTTCCTTTATCGTAGCAAGTACCTCAGCGCGGTATTCATCTTCTAGCGGTTGTATCAATTTATTCACTTCGTTATAAGTACAATCATTACCAAATGCTAGTTTTAATGCTTTGATACTTACCCTCAGAAGATTTGTAGTCCGATTTTTGTAAAAATCCTTAGCGGTTGGTCCTAGATATCCATGATAAGCAGCAACATTTGCTTCAATCATTGGTTCAATATCAAAACCTTCTGGAACATATAATGGGTTTAAACAATCACTATCTTCAATTTCAGGATCTAGCCGGTAATAGGGTCTTCCTACACGATCCAAAAAATTTGCAATCCTTCGAATTAATGACCCTTTCGGCTCAATAATTGTTGATCCTATATAATCGTTTAGCAAATCTTGAACAATTAGGTTTGTACCCAGAAGAGTTTTCCCTGAACCAGTCCCCCCAATTATCTGTTCATGTTGGGCACGATCACCTTTTTTTAGCATTATTAACTGACTTTGTCGTTCCTTTGTGGGCTCTGTATGAAATAACTGCAAAATACAATCTTCAGAATAATATCTCAAATGAGATAAACTTCCTGCTTTAGTGATATCAATACCTTCCATTTCAAAGATTTCTTCACCTGAATAGGTATCTTTCTTTTTTGTCATATTTATAATTGGGCTATTTGAATTACGTGCGTTCTTTAATCTTTTTGATTTTTCCACTTCCACATGTAGTTTATTGAAAATTGTAGATTGGACACTTAAATGTAAAGTTTGATAGAGTGTCAAGATTATAATTCCAATAAGTAGAATAAAGACAATAACCATTCCAATCCCAAACGATATATAATTCAAAATAATTTGCCCCAATGCTAAAGTACTAAGAGCATTTAGAAATGTTTGAATCACAGGCTTTGAGTAGCTGTTTTTAAAAAAAATGGGGCATGAGTAAATAATGTGACCCATAAAACATGGTAATAATAATGGTATTGCTCTAAAAAAGAACGGTTCAGAAAGGCCGTAGAGAAGATCCTGGTATCTCCCTATTAACAAAAAAAAGAACATTAATAAAATTGATAGTAAAGTAACAGCTTGAATATTCCATAATGTGTTTTTATTTGTAGGGTCCATTGTGAATCTTCGTATTTGAATATAAACATTTTTTATTACAAAACTGAACATGTGTCCTATTACTGAAAATAAACCGCCTAAAATTAAGCCAATAAATTTCATATGAATATATATACCTCCTGTTATTTGATGAATGGTTAAATTTGCGGCAAGAGTAATAGCAACATTTTGTTGGATGTATATATATTAGTATTAATACTACATAATTAATATACTAATATTAATATATTTATTTCCATAAAGCTTCTGTTGCCTCTAAATTTTGACTGAAGAAGTTCCCATTGATGCCTGGTTTGGATACTGTCAGGTGAATAATCGGTGTAGATAGATGAAAAATTCAATAGAAAATAAAGTTGTAGACTGGCTGAGAGCCCACTCATAAATGGACCAGAGAGCAGTGATCGGCCTTCTCCTACAGCACCTTCAACGTAAATACGTCTACTACTTTATTTTCCGGTTCAACTCTTCTTTTGAACTTTACAGGTTGTTTTGTCTAATATTCATCTTTTATACGCTTACTAGTTTATGAATCTAAATATTATATTTCTCCTTAACAAAAGCGATTCTATTATTCCTTTTTATACTCGGCACAACTGGCTTTAGCGAATGACGAATAACGGTGAATTACAACCAGTTGTTTCCCACACAGGTCACAGGGACTGAAATCAGCAGCATAAGTCTTATAAACGTTGCCATTTTTTCACTCCTGATGGTATATTCCAACATCATAAGACTATAGATAAATTCCACGAAATTTAATTACTTAGTAAATATCCGAGCAAATATACCCTTCTTTGGCCGTTCTTTGTTTTGTGTTGAGAGCCACATTCGAATTTCAAAACTTAAATCAGGATTATCTGTTGCGATTCTTGAAATTTGCGTTCTTATTATTTCTCGTTCATTCTCACTTTTTGTTGGAAGAGAATACTGATCTATTAGATCAACAACTCTTTCCTTGAGCTTATTAATATTAAACTCTCTTTCGTCCTGTTTAAATCTAGTTATTCTTTCTTCAGCTGCAGTTTTATACATCTGTACTGTATGATTTTGATGAGGATAATCAGAAGCAAGTTCATCGAATTTTTTTAACATTCCTTCTTTTTCCAAAAGTGACTCGTGTCCACTTATAATATATTCATATAATGAACGACTAGATTTTTCTGCCTCTGCATCTTTTGTTGAAGCAACTAATAGTTTATCAGTTGTTTGTTTTACTCTTCTATCTATTTCAATAAAAAACTCATCAGACTCAATCAATTCTTTAAATTTATCAAATTGCTCAATAGCATTCATTATTTTATATAGTTGATCTCCACTTAGTTTATCTGTTGATTTTGTTTGAGATGCGTGTGGTTTACTACCACTATAAATAATTTCCTTTAAATTTGGGACAGAATACTCAGAACCTTCACCAGTCAGACCCATAACCATTTTCATTTTAAAAACTGACAAGTAGTTATGTTTGAATGTTTTGGAGTTTCCTTCTCCATAAGTTTCTGGTCTTAAGTAATCTATTAATTCTCTTCTTCTGTTGTTAATATTGTACACTTGCGTTTCGCAAATTGCTGCGACCTGAGATGTAACATACTGAGTGTTTCTATCCATACTAAGGATTGGATCAGTGAAGAGTTTATCCAACCAGTTTCTATTCTTATAGATTTCGTAAAGTATTGATTCACCATCAAATGTTTGTATAAGGTGCTCTCGCATTTCTTCCTTGCGTGCATATTCTACTTCTTCACGAGTATAAACTTCTCCATTATTTTCACTCATACTGAGTCCCTCCTACTACCGGTATCATACTATCCATTTTAACTCAAATCAGTTCGAATATATAGAACATTCTAAATAGAATAACAACAGACTAATATCAATTAATTCCTTTTAATATGTGTTTAAGATTTAGTGTATCAAAACGAATTATCATTTTAATTGAATACAAGTCAGAAAGAGAATATCAAACAAGTTAGTTAATGTGTTTTAATTCATCCTAGTTCGTATTTATTTAATTCAAACCGTTTCACTTATTTTCGAAATTAAAGCAAATCATTCCAGATATCTATTTCAATTTAATTCATTAAACACTTTTTGCGAACTTATCTGATTCAATTAAATCCAAAGCATATTGATTCGCATTAATTCGCATTAATTTAATCCCGAATTAATACGAATTGCTTCATTAATTTGTGATTTTTGCACAATTCGGCTTTATACGAAGTCTGGAGTTTTTCTGGAATTCGCAAATTGACAATTAATATTCAAATATATGTATTGTTTATCAATCGAATAGTAATTGAATAACATTATATTATATAAACAATAAATAATGAATATCTACTGGTCTGTAATTATTCAACATCGGCAAAATTCTTTCAACTAAAGGAGGAAAGAATAACTACAAAATAATCATGAATTCAATAAAAATCCAGGTTCACTATGTTAATGTTTACTTCGATCTTACCTTAACGTAAAAAGAGAGCTTGCATAAATACCATCTCACTTGGTTAAGTACCTCAGAGTTATTAGGTTCTCCGGATACCTCATTATTTATGTTTATCAGATTCAAAAATGCTGCGGATTATCTTGTATGGCAAACTAGTAACAAGAAAATTGCAGTTAATAGTCCAGAAGAAAGAAGGAACCAAAATTCAATATATTTTTTACTTGTCCGTGGAAACTTATGTATTAGACAGTGAAATTAAAAAGGTTGACTAGCAAGTAGGGTACTGAACTGAACGAAAAGCTTCGCCTGCATGACAAACTGTGGTAGTTCTTTCAGCTGGTTGTTTCAAAAGTTTCCCAACGAAGCCAAACGGATCGAGTAGTAGCAGCATGGCCAGCTGATGTATCTCACGATTCTTGCGCTACCGAATGAAGCCGAAATTACGTACGGCAAGCCGTATCGGAAGAAAACAAAATATTAGACCTAGTACAGTGACGGGAAAGCAGTCACCTTACCAGCAGCTTGCAGTTCGCGCTCTTGGTTTTCTCTAGCCCACCCGGTGTAGTAATTGACAACCGGCTACGATGGCAGCAGATCCTCAGTCGAAACTTATTCCTCAAAACCTGAAGATTTTTAAAACCGAATACTGCATCAAATGAACAACACTGATCCCATACTTTATTATCTCCAAAACCGCTGGCGGCGACGGCCCGATTGTGCAGTTTTGCAGTTTAATGTAAGACTATTTTAATACCACAAGATGTGCTTTGTAGGTACTAAAGAACAATTATCTTTGCTCGATCCTTATTTGATTTCCAGTGAAAGTGTGCCATTGCTGTTATTTATGGGATATTTATCTAAACTTAGAAATTTCATATCAACATAAAAAAAGGAACTTTCATCTTTTGATGAAAGTTCCACAAGGTCATGTATAAGATTGCATATCTTCAGTAGAAAATCTTTTTTTCGATGCCTTTCTTTCAGATTTTTCACCAGATTGTAGAGCAATCTCATTTACTGAATTCATATCTATGTTTTCCACTTTAACTTTACCAATAGCGCTACTATTTGAATTAGGTATGATACGAACATCCTTTTCCGAAAATAACGCTGCCTCTTCCTCAATAGAATTATTGACATTTTTTAAATTTTCAGTGGAGTTGTTTCGGTCAACTTCCGGAGGCATTATAGAAGCAGCAACCTCAGATATTTGGCGAAGAGAGTCTATATTTCTTATTTGTGGGATGAAATGTTGTAAGTTTCTAATACCGTTCTCTGCTATTTCCTTTTGCACTAAATATCTCAAAGAGTCACCGTAAACTGATTGAGCATTAAACCATTCTAGAACCTCAACCTCTTCATCATTTCTTAACTTCCAAGGAATTGTTTTTCCTCGTATCGCCTCTGTTTTGGGTCTCACGTTTTCACTCCTTCAAAACTTACAAAGTAGGCATAATCATTCTTGGCCTACCAGCTCTTCTTTCGCAGTATGTTTGCTGCCTTTTGCAACAGTGGCTTTAGCGACACTTATTTGACTAATATAATTTTTCTTATGAAACGAATAGATCTCACTTCGAACAAAATAATTCAAGCCTTCAGCATTTAATGTTACAGCATATTTAGCCGGAACATAAAAAAGTTGAATACGGACGTTATCTGTGAGTTCTTTCAATACATCATACAAAACTTCCTTGCTAAGAATGCTACCACCACCATATATCGTGAGAATATCAATATTATTTGCTCCGATTCTGAGGATTTGGTCACTGATGTGTTTATTTATCTGATTTATCTGATTACTAAAATGAGGAGCAAAAGCACGTTTCGCTTCATCCAAAAACTTATCTTTTTTACCTTCAAACTCACTTTTTAAAATTTCACTGAACTGTTGTCTTGATATAGAGTTATATGCATAAGGTGCCATAGAGATTAGATCTGAAATAGCAGGATCAATTGCATGTCCTACACCATGATTCACTCCATCACAATAATCTTTATCGACAGCATCGCCACGAGTAAACGGAGTGTCAAACGTTCCATCCCCCAGATCACCATGCAATATGTTTTTACCCTCAAAATAACTACCGTCAATATCACCAAGTTTATAATCAATTGCAAATTGAGTAAAAAGACCTTCTTGATTTTGATTGTCTTCAACTTTTTCATACGTGGAAGTTCTCCAATTTTCTTCAGAATCCATCTGAAGTGCAAATACAACTGGTGTTCCTTCTTGTAAAACATGAACATATTCAAATTTCATGGAAACTGTAACCTGTTTGGTTTTTCCTAAATGTATCGTAATTTGGTGGACACACTGCATAAATCTCTCTTGCATAGTTTTAATGCTTTTTGGAGTATGTTGCTTAACTGGCAAAGCAGTACCCATATCAACTATCACATCAATTTGATCCGGTATTTCTCCCATCTCTGATGCTTCTTCTACAGCCCGTGCAGCAATTGTTCCTAAAGTATTTATAAAAGGAACTAATTGATCTGCTTTTGAATTATTGCCCTTCACATATAAGTTTGTAACATTTTCACCATGTGTTTTTAAGGCGTGTGCGCCAATATGATACATCCCAGTTGGAATACCCGCGGAAACAATTGAAACAACAATATTATCATAGATGTTTTTCAAATTCTTTGGAACATCTGTTTCGTCATCAATCCAGGGTATTTGACCAGCAGTTGCAAATACATTTGGCTGTCTTATTAATTTCCCATTCACATATATGTCCTGTTCACTGTTGCCTAGGTCATTTCCAACTAAATAATGAAACTTCAACATTATAAATTACCTCCTAAAATTATGTAATCCTATCAAAACAGATTATATATTGAATTACTATTGTAGTCAACTTGATTATCTATTTATTAATTTATGATTATATATTTATTATGTATTTATTATTTATTCATTATATATTGAAAGTCTTTTTGATATATAAATAACTTTGAGTGCAAATTGAAATAAATTGATACAAACTAGTGTAATCTAAGAACCCTAAATTCTACTTGAAATTAACTAATGTATGTATACTAACTATTTTCAAATACCGAATTGATTGGAATTAGTTCACGTTGATCGAATGTCAATTAACTCAAATCAAATATTACTCTTTCTGGAATTCAACTATAGAGTCTAACAAATTATCAAAGGCGATAGAGACTATGCAATTTAACTATTATTTCAATAACCACATGATGAACTAAGAGATTTCAAATCTGTAATTAGACATCAGTTCATAAACGTTTGAAATATTATAACTGAGGTCTAACAGACAATAATGCGTTGTCCATACAGTCAACTTTGCTTGTTACTTTATTTGTTAAGCACTTGTTTTTTTACAGTTCATTTGTAATACTTTTAGTGCATTACTAAGTGTTATCTGATTGATTTAATATTTGGGGGGGGGGATAGACAAAAGCTTGCTGTGTAAGGGAAAATCTAGTCATACGATTCGCGACTAATACGAAAACACCTCAACCCCAACCCACTCATGGGATAAAAAAGGAGGGCGCAATGCCAACTAATAATGAAAAACCGAAAACCGAAAAAAGAGCGAGACAAGTGAAGGTTGAAAAATCAGTGGGCGAAGTGATTGATTTGATAACTGAAAACGAATGGAATTTATTAACCGATCTATATTTCTGTAGATGTATTCCGCAAACAGCACTAAGAGATATATTTTATTTAGGGACTCCACAATTTCATTACCCCGAGTATGAAAAAGCTGATAATCAGCAGCGTATAAATCTAGAAATACTTAACAGAAAGAGAGCGACTCTTTCTACAAGAAGAGGTCTCAATAAATTAAAAAACCATGGACTCGTAGAATCTTCGAACTATAATCCTGAAGCTTCAGCCTTACCTGCTCATATGAGGAAATCGGCATCGACGGGAGAAACATGGTATTACCTGAGTGCGAGAGGATTAAGGGTAATAGAGAAAAAGAGGGAAGTACTAGAGGATAATAGACTTTCGAAGCACGAACTTGATATGGATAGGGCGAAAAAAAATCATTTTTGGGGTTTGGCTAAAGTGTATTTAGATTTGAAATACAAAATTCTAAATCAAATGGATAACATAGAAGATATGAAACAGTTTATTGATTGGGATTGGTATCCATCATTAGCTATTTATAGTGATGAACAAATTACCGTTGTAAGACCTGATGCTATATTAAGGATAGGGGAACAACTGTTCTATGTGGAGTTAGATCGATCAACTGAGCCGGTTCAACGCTCACCTTTTCATAATGACCAAGTATCTATCCAAAAAAAAATTGCCAAGTATCGTGATGTTATGAAACTTTCCTCTATCACATCAATAAGAGAGGGGATCATAGCTTTCATTCTTCCAGAAGCAGTAAATAGAACTCGAATAAATAACATAATCTCAGCTGCTGAAACAGTTATTGGTGAGAAGCATAGAGTATTAGCAGGTAAATCAATTAGCGAGATCATTGAGGCATATCCATCTGTACTTATGGATAAATAACTTCAATAATGCTATCTAATTAATATATTGATATATTATTATTAATTCTATTATGATACTATATTGATTATTATTATTCATGAAAGGAGGTCGCTATTTGTCCAAAAATACAAAAGTCATAGCAGCAAGTGTAGGGGTTGTTATCATCCTAATCTCAGGAGTATTAATGCTTCGGACTCCGGAAAAATCTAAAAGTCCTGCTCCTACCCCGACGATAACGGTTTCTGCAACTCCAAATCCCGTTGCGGTTACTGTAGTTCCGAGTTCCACCCCTAATGACACGCAAAACAAAGTTGTTCAAATTATTGATTTGACGACTGAAACTGTAGCTGATGAAGTTCCAGGTCTGGTTAAGAGTTTAAAAGGGGTATGGAGTTGGTTTACTGCGTTTGATGCCAAGCATGCTGTGATCCTACTTATTGTTGTGTTTTTTTTAGGCTCAGTTTTTTTGGGGAATAGAAATAAAAAATAGAGAGACAGAGGCCAGGTGATATTGAATTGAATTTCCTCTCTAAAAAGAAAGAAGACGAAAATAAGGGGAAGCCTCAAAAACTCACAGAAAAAAAAGAAGCTTCCAAAAAAAGAAAGTCTGACAAATCAATAAAGGCAAGTGCTCCTAAAAGTATGGCCCCAAAGATTGCCTTGAGACTACTATTCCGAATATTTATCCTGTTTGTCTTAATAAGGGGTATCACAGGTATGATTAGAGGTCCTCAGATTACCGAAAAAGTGACCCGAATAGGGAACGAATCCCCGGTAATTTCCGATTCTGTTAAAGGATTTGCTATAGATTTTGCAACTGAGTACTTCACGTGGTCACTTAATAATGTGAATAATCGGATTGAACGAATCAGTAAATTTACTAATGATATAGACCAAGACGCAGGACTAAAATATTACGATGTAAAAGGTGAATCACGTGTTTTATCTGCTGAGATCTACAATTCCACAAAAATTGATGACAAACACTTTGACATTACAACGTTAGTACGACGTGAAGTGACAATTGAACCTGCTGCTGCTGACTCAAACGTTAACGGAACAGATAGTGCACAACCAATGGTTACACCAACCACTACGCCAGTTAATTCTGTAATCAAAAAAACCTATATGGTAGTACCGGTTACTGTAACTGCAGATGGACCTCTGATTCAAGAATATCCGCGGTTCGTCGTTGAACAACAAAAAGGTGATAAAGCAGATGAAAGTGATGAAGAAATAGTCACTGATAATGCAGTAATTGCAAAAGGAACCGAGTTGGCGACAAGCTTTTTAAAAACCTACTTTGAGGGTGACGTGAATCAATTAAAGTACTTCTACGCAGATAACATTTCTACACCTACGAAACTGGTGAAATCCGAATTCTCGTTATCTAAAGTACAACAGGTTCAAATACACAAAATCGATGGTAGCAGTGATCACACCGCTTACCTAAGGATCGAAGCTTCCATTCTCGTGAATAACGATTTGGGCGAGACCTTCACAAATGTGTGGGTACTCAATACGATTGAAAAAGAAGGCAAGCTTTATGTAATTTCACTTGGTTATCCCGAACAGAAAGAAACATCGTTAGATCAAGTATCGCCAACGAATGTACCAGGCACTCTTAGTCCCGCTCCTGAATCACAAGATAACAGTTCATATTAAATTCCCGAGAGGAGAAATACTATGTTTAAAAAGCGTTCGCAACAAAAGAAAGATATGATTTTAAGAGTTTCTCTGTTAATGACCGTCTCATTGCTCGTCGCAATGCCTGCATTTGCGGCACTTGATATTGGCACAAATGTAGGTACCTGGCTGAATACAAATGTTGGTGCGGTTATCCCAGGTATTATTGGTGCGGTCGGTGTTTACTTTCTGGTTAAACGCGACTGGCCAAAAGTAATAAGTTTCGCTGCACTGACACTAGTTATTTCCGCACTAATGAACTGGACCTCTATGCAATCTATCAGTACTAAATTTGTTACTATGATATTCGGTTAGAACAAATGAGCGAAAAGCAGCAAGAACCGCCGCGCGTGACGGTCTCAAATTACACTAAGATTTGGAATTTAGATTGGGTAATCTATGCACTTGAAGGCAGAAAGCTGCCATTCCCTGCAAACCTACGGATTGTCAGTATCTTTTTTGCTAGTGAAGTCTTTTGGATTATCCTTGGTAAGATACTTTTCTTCTTACCTGGAGCGTATACGTACGTGATTTTGCCTTTTCTAACCACTTGGATTATCGCAAAACAAAAATTGGACGGTAAAGCCCCACACAAATGGCTTCTTAGCATGATCTTTTACTGGATACGCCCAAAGCATTTACATAGGTATCGGAAGATCGAGCACACAAAATTCTATAAGTACCAAAGCAAGGTGGTATATCGTACCAAAAGAGAACGTGGATAGTCACGTTCTCTTTTTCAAAGGAGGCAATACGGATGGCTGAGGCATTTGCAGCACCAAAGAAAAAGCCGAACAAAACAAAAATTGAATTTCCAATTGCTTATTTTGAACAGAATTTGATATTCAATCATAACAAAGAAGTATGGGCAATCTATGAAATACAATCGTATGTATATGATCACCTGAGTGATCAACAAAAGATTGATCGACTCATTAGTCAATCCTCATTTCTAACAATGCTTACTAACCAATTTCATATCCTTTGGCTACCAAAAACTCACGATATTCATCGGCATCACGAACGAATAAAAAAGAAACGAATTTCGGGCCCGCTCCAAAAAAGAGCCAATCAGATCGTTACAGAGATGGACGAGTATTTGCAACGCAATTACAACACTCAAAATGGAGCGAACAATTCGGACTATAGAGCGTATATCGCTGTTTACCTACCCAAGTCCGAAGAAAAGGACCTAATCGAACAAGTTGGAGGCATCGCTATTGAATTAAAAAAAATGATCCTTCATCCATTGCGTGCACTCGAAACACTCGGCGGGTTGAATGAACCCGAAATCTATGAACACGAATTCCGTTCTTACCTCACCAAAGAACGCCAAATATATGACCGCCTGTCTCGGCGCATGAAAATAGAACGTGGTACTCCAGCAACAACAGAGTGGTTGATTAAACGAAACTTTTGGTGGGGGATTGCAGAACCGGACCTTCGCTCTACGGAAGATAGAGAATGGACCCCAAGTAAAACTAAAAGTATCCGCAACGGAATTAGCAGCCTCCTCTACGATTCAAGACAAGTACTCACCCTTACAGAAGGTTCTGTAGACTGTTCACACCCAAGACGTGTAAAAATCACTCAACCATATGAAGGAGAGGACCAAGAGATATATCATGCCTATATGGCCTTGTCCGATTTACCGGAACATGCAGAAATGCCAGGCAGCGAATGGCTCTATAGTGCGGCTACTTTACCCTTCCCGGTGGAGATGAGTATTAAAGTCGAAGTGCTAGAAGCTGCAGAAGCCATAAAGAAGCTCAGTAAAAAGAAGTTGGATATCGATAACCAAGTTAAAAATATTCACGAAGCCCGTGCGACCGTCCCGCTTGATCTCCAAGAAAAATCAGATCGTGCTTTATATCTAGAGGATGAGCTCAAGAAAAGGAAAAATCCAACCTTCATTACACATGTCTCTTATGGATTACACCATACCGATATCAACATGCTGAAAAGTAACTGCAAAATCCTCCAGGATCATTATCGTGACTTTGGCAATATTCAGGTCCAGCTCCCCGCGGGCGACCAGTGGCTACTGTTCAATGACTTCATTCCGGGATCCCCCCGTTATGTTTCAGATTATATTCAACGGATCCCACCGGAAACTCTGGCTGCAGGGATGATTGGTGCAACTCAGGAGCTAGGAGACGGAAAAGGCCTGTATATTGGGACAACTGGTAGTTTAGATCATCCCGTTTATTTTGATCCTGCTTATGCCAGCAGCATTAATCGAAGTCCAAGTATCACCAATACAGGTACTCTCGGTGGCGGTAAATCGGTTCTCGCCAATCTACTCGCCTATCAGAATGCAATTACGGGTGGGAAAAGTCTCATTTTTGACCCGAAGGGTGAACGTTCTAATTGGATATATGATCTACCTGAACTAGCTGGACAAATACAGGTTGCTACACTCTCTTCTGCGCAAGAAGACATGGGAAAGCTAGATCCCTTTGTGATGCTGGACAATATTGAAGATGCCAAAGAAGCAGCTATAGAAATTCTGGCCTACCTATCATCAACAAAAACGAATGAACAGGAATACAGTTTGATCTCTCAAGCGGTTAATCGCGTAGCCAATGAGCCCGACCCTTACCTTGCCAAATGTATTGATGTCTTAAATGAAATCGGGCGAGCAGGGCGTGAGAAGGCGCTAATCGTTGCCGAAATTTTAGATAGTTTTAAATCTCTCTCTTTTGCCAAACTCTTATTTGGTACAGGCGGAGAAAGAACTATCAATTTGAACTACGCGATTAATATCTTGCAAGTACAAAATCTGAAAATGCCTTCACCAGAGAAATTAGCTGAAAATTATTCGCTTGCGGAAAAAATGAGTGTTTCACTTATGTTTGCCATTGCCCGCTTTGCCACTAAATTCATCTATCACGACATCTCCATATTTAAATTTGTTCTTTTGGATGAAGCTTGGGCTCTTTTATCTAATCAAGCCGGAAAAGAGTTAGCTGATAAAGTTGTCCGTACAGGTAGAAGCTTAAAGGGCGGGGCCATTATCGTTACTCAAAATCCAACCGACGTCGCTGGAGATTTAGCAGGTAATATAGGTGTTAAATTCGCTTTTCGTGATCAGGATACAAATAAAATCAAAGCAACGCTAGCCTATTTTGGACTTGAAGCTACTCAAGAAAATATTGATCTGATTAAGAACCTGGGTAATGGCCAATGCCTCATGCAAGATATTCATGGTCGAGTTGGACTCGTTCAAATCGATGTTGTCTTTCAGCATCTCTTTGACTGCTTTGATACACGTCCACCTGAGGTTTCAGCCTATAAGGAAGAAGTTATAGTAGCTAATAATTCTGAATTCGATATTTTAAGCCGGTTTTCAGACTATATTGCCTCTGAAAAGGAATCCGCAGCAGGGGAGGAAGAGTTTGATGGACAAGAAGCCGTCCTCGTTGGGGCTGAAAAAGAATAAATATACGAATCTTTTTCTTGTATTTATACTTTTTTTCATTGTTGCATCCTCTATACCAGCCGGAATCGTATACGCCAGCTCTCTGGATTCGATGGTGCCCAGTGACACCAACAAAGATGCGAACTACAACAAATATGGTATGTCCCATTACTCCTTTCAAACAGTCACTGGGGATCACCATTTTTGGCAAGTGGGGGCAGCAGCTAAAGATAGTGTTGTCGGCGTATATGATCAGATGCTCTCCGGAGGTTTCCTGATTACCGTTCAAGTCACACGATTTTTCAACTTTGTTGCCCGAGAAGCCTTTACGTTTTCCTTTATGGACGAATTAATTGATGCGGTTTCTATCATTATTCGTAACGTAACCGGTGTAAATGGTACGATCATAACTCCAAATGGATTGTTTGATAGTTTGGGCGGAATCGCCATCATGGTTACTGTAATCTATATTCTATGGCTTGTAGTAAGGACCCGCTTCCTGGATGGTCTCCAGCAGTCTTTTTCCTTTCTTATTGCCTTAATCATCTGCATGAGTTTTTTCGCATATTCAGGCAGCTTTCTAAAGACTGCCAACGGAATGGTCAACTCGGTCGGTAGCGTAATGTACATTGGATTGGCTAAAGCGACCGGCCTGAATACATCTTCACAAGATGGAGTCACCGTTATCTCTGAACAAGTTTGGGAAGAGTTAGTCGTTCGTCCGTATACCATGCTGCAATTTGACTCAACAGATGTATCAACAAAGGATCCTGTACTCTTGGATGGAATTTTGAAAACCGAACCCTTTTCAGATGAACGTGAAGCGGCTCTCATAGACGCAGCTCCTAAGTATCCGGCGGTTGCCACTGTTCGATCATCAGAGCAAATGATCTTGATCATTGTGTATTTTATCTTTTCCCTTTTCATTTTAGGGCTGTTTTGCTACTGGGCCCTCACAACCATTTATATGCGCCTTAAATTACTCGTTCATGCAAGTGTAATGTCTGTAACCTTGTTAGCTTCACTCCTACCTGGTCGCGATGCGGGGATTGCTGTATTACGCTCACAATTCATCAAGTTAATTGGATATAGCGTAGTGACCACAATGACTATGTTCTTTCTTGATCTTTCCCTAGTCATGGGACACTTGGTTTATGATGTTGTTGCCGTTAAGGCTAAACTGGGGTGGTTCACTGGCCTGTTTCTGGAAGCAGTCATAGTTTTAGTTATCTTTAAATATCGCAACGAGATGGGAAGCGTGTTTGCTAAAGCTTCAGGTGTTCCCGCACAGGTTGCTAAGCAAAAGAATACCGTACTGGATGCTCTGCAGCGGAACGTAACCCGTACGCTCTACAATTCGGCAGCCAATAAAGTAAGTGGGCTATTTAACCGTACGGAGAGAGAAGGAGTACCTACATCCTTCAGTCCCGGTGCCATTTCTCGGGCAGATACTAATCTTAATGATGCTACTAGTTCAAGTATGATGTTACGGTTTCAACGTGAAAAGCAAGCGGCTGAGGAAATTGCAGCCGAAAAAGGTGAATCCGTTCAATACACACCTTATGTACAGAGAGTTAATGATAACCTTCGAAATGGAACAAAAAATCCTTTCCGGGGGATGGACAAAGATTGGAAAGAAGAAAAGAGCCGGTTGAGCGAGGTGCAAGAGGACGGTGGCAACATGAAACAAGCCATCTTAACTCAAGGCGTTCATGAAGGCATGAATGATCAAGAGGCAGCTGCGGTTATTTATGGAAATGAACATGCAATTCGTAAAGCAGCAACCTATATGGTCGAACGTCCAAAACGGGTCGATGAGCAAATGGCTCGGGTACAAACATTGAACCGAAACCGTAAGCTTCAGACCTCTGTAGACGATTTTTGCATGATTCAATTGTTTGATCGCTATAAAGTGGACTATAAGCAAGCGATCGATAGCTCTAATGTCTCGGGTAATCCCGTAAAGCATAGCGATTTTGTGAAAAACATGGACTCACGTTTTCGTGATTCCGGCCTGACGAATACAAATAAAATTAATAATGCAATGTTACACAAAAATTCCCGATTGTCCATTGCTCCAAATTTCGAAGATATGAATGAGTTTAAACAATATAAAATGGATTTGCTACATGCCAATGAAGCATTGATGAAGGTAAAACCGCCGACAGAGGGCATTTATATTCCCCTATCGCCATTACACTTCACCGCACCTGCAAGTACCGATAACATTCTTTCCATGATGCCCAAACTCCCTGGAGCGGATATTGTATCTCAGATGAAAGATCGCAACTTAGCAATTCGTTCACAATTGGAACAGAAATCAGTTACTGTACTGCCAACTGGTGGCAATCTGGGGTTGAAGACGATAACCGATAACACAACACGTATTCCCAGCACAGCCGCTCCTTATCAATCATCACGGCAAACCTCACAGCATGCTGTGACACAAGAAATGGAACAGAATGTCAACGTCACTCGTAAAAAGCGAATTCTAGTAAAAACCCAAAAGGGCAGTATCAACGACGGGGAAGTAAAATCGATCCTTGATACGGGTCAGAGCGTGCTCAAACCTTTACAATCAACCAAAGCTGTCACCGCAAGCACAGTACGACAGAGACACCTGTACAAAGTTAAAGTGGATCGTCAAGAAGAAGGACTACGGGTACATATCATGAATCCCGTTTCAAAACTACCTAAGAGCAGCAATCTGGGGTTAAATACGAAGAGCGATAACGCAATAGCCGCTCCTATTCAATCATCACGGCAAACCTCACAGCATGCCGTGA
>LIDZ01013314.1_pt1 | contig 36350 bp, 35 predicted proteins | sample 644651 | NCBI WGS metagenome assembly LIDZ01 (sample SAMN03856242, study PRJNA289617) | food metagenome | isolation source: wine grapes on drying loft during traditional withering process | host: Vitis vinifera cv. Corvina | place: Italy: Gargagnago di S. Ambrogio di Valpolicella | collected 2014-01 | reverse complement strand
CGGCTAAAGCCGGTCCTACGAGTCAGCGTCAACGCCAATCCCGCTGACTGCATGCGATGCACCGTAGGACCGGCTTCAGCCGGGAAGAGGCCAGTGTAAGCAACCTGAATTTTGCGGCGTGACAACTGACGCCTTCCCGGCTAAAGCCGGTCCTACGAGTCAGCGTCAACGCCAATCCCGCTGGCTGCATGCGATGCACAGTAGGACCGGCTTCAGCCGGGAAGAGGTCAGTGTGAGCAACCTGAATTTTGCGGCGTGCCCACCGGCGCCTTCCCGGCTAAAGCCGGTCCTACGAGTCAGCGTCAACGCCAATCCCGCTGACTGCATGCGATGCACAGTAGGACCGGCTTCAGCCGGGAAGAGGCCAGTGCAAGCAGCCTGAATTCTGCGGCGTGACAACTGACGCCTTCCCGGCTAAAGCCGGTCCTACGAGTCAGCGTCAACGCCAGTCCAGGTGGCTGCACGTGATGCACAGTAGGACCGGCTTCAGCCGGGAAGAGGCCGGGTCAATCACCCGCGAAAGTCGATCACGATCCTGGATTTCACTTCGCCGTCTTCAAGCTCCCTGAACACCTGATTGATCTCGGCCAACGGCCGCAGGTCGATGTCGGCCTTGACCTTGCCTTCGGCGGCGAACGCCAGTGCTTCAGCCATGTCCTGCCGAGTGCCGACGAACGAGCCGCGCACGGTGATGCAGTTGGCGACCACCTCAAACAGCGACAGTGGAAACTCGCCCGGTGGCAGTCCTACCAGCACACACGTGCCACATTTGCGCGTCATGCCCACCCCTTGCTTGAAGGCCGCTAGCGAAGGCGCGGTGATCAGCACGCCATGGGCCCCGCCATCGGTGACGTCCCTGACGGCTTGCACCGGATCGCCGTGGCGGACATTCACCGCCGCGTCCGCGCCCAACTGAGTGGCATGAGCCAGTTTGCCGTCCTCGACGTCCACCGCACACACGCGCAGGCCCATGGCTTTGGCGTACTGCACGGCCAAGTGCCCTAGACCGCCAATCCCTGAAATCACGATCCACTGACCCGGCCTCACATCGGCCTCTTTGATGCCCTTGTAAGTCGTCACCCCGGCGCAGATGATCGGCGCGGCTTCGTGGGGCGCAAGCCCGGCGGGAATGCGTGCGACGTATTCAGGGTCAGCGAGGATGTATTCGGCGAACCCGCCATTGCGGGTGTAACCACCGAACACGGCGCTGGCGCACACGGTTTCCCATGCGCTCAGGCAATACTCGCAGTGGCCGCAGGCTGAATACAGCCACGGCACACCCACGCGATCCCCCTCGCCCACGCGCGTCACGCCCGCACCCAGGGCGACGACGATGCCGATGCCTTCATGGCCGGGAATGAATGGCAACCACGGCTTGACCGGCCAGTCGCCCCTTGCCGCGTGCAAGTCGGTGTGACAGACCCCGCACGCTTCGGTCTTGATCAGAATCTGCCCGGGGCCTGGCGTGGGGATGTCCCACTCGCGGAGTACCAGCGGGCTGCCGAATGCTTCGACCACTGCCGCTTTCATTTTGCCTTTCATGGCGTCTTCCTCTGGTTGGGAGCGGTTGAGTTCGGGGGACGGGAATCGCGGCGCTCACTGCTGGAGCACATGCCCGTAGGCACGGATGCGGCCGTCGTCTTCGGTGCGCAGGTACACACCCTGAAGCTCTGGATTGAAGCCCGGGAACTGGTTGATCGCGTCTTGCAGGGCGAGAAAATACGCCAGCACCGCGCCGTCCCAGACCTCGCCGGGCACCACGCACAAGACCCCCGGTGGATACGGCAATGCGCCTTCCGCTGCCACCCGGCCGCGGGCATCCTCCAGCGCAATCAGCTCGACCTTGCCGCGCACAAATTCCAGATTGGCTTCACGGGGATCCATCGCCACCACGGGCATGCTCGCTTTGCGGAACATGGCCTTCTGCAGCTGCTTTACGTCGTGCCGGGCGTAAAGGGAATGCATTTCCTGACACAGCTGGCGGATGCTGTAGTCGCGGTAGCGGACCTGATGGGCGTGGTAGAGCGCCGGCAGCACGTCGACCAGGGGCGAGTCGTCTTTGATGAACCGCTCGAAGCGGCCGATTTGCGCCACCAGATGCTCCATCTTTGCCTTGCCTTCGGCCGGGGTCAGCAGAAACAGAATGGTGTTGAGGTCGTTCTTTTCAGGGACGATCTCGAACTGGCGCAGGAACGTCGCCAGCACGCCGGCATGGATGCCGAAGTCAGTGTATTGCCCGCTCACGGCATCAATCCCGGGGGTGGTGAACAACAGTTTGCACGGGTCGATGAAGTACTGGTTTTCCGTATATCCCTCGAACGCGTGCCAGCGTTCGTCCGGGTGAAAACGGAAAAACCGCAGGTCACGGGCAATCTCGTCCGTCGGATAGTCCTGCCAATAGCGACCGTCGATGGTCGGCGGCACAAAGGGTTTGATCAGCGTGCAATTGTCCATCATCAGCTTGCGCGCCTCGATGCCGGCCCGCACGCACTCGTCCCACAACCGATGGCCGCTGCGTCCGCTGTGCATGCGCGCGTTGACATCCAGACAGGCAAACAGCGGGTAGAAAGGGCTGGTCGAGGCCTGGGACATAAACGAATTGTTCAGGCGCAGGTGATTGCAGTAGCGCGCCTGCCCTTTGATGTGACGGTCCTTCTTGTGGATCTGCGAGGCCTGGGAAAACCCGGCCTGCTGCTTGTGGATGGACTGCGTGACGAAGATCCCCGGATCGTCAGGGCCCAGCTCCAGCAACAAGGGCGAGCAGTCCTTCATCATCGGGATGAATTGCTCGTACCCCAGCCACGCCGAATCGAACAGGATGTAATCGCACAAGTGGCCGATGCGATCGACGATCTGCCGCGCATTGCACACCGTGCCGTCGTAAGTGCCCAGCTGAATGATTGCGAGGCGGAACGGCCTCGGCTCATCGGCCTTGGCAGGTGCGACGAGGCTCAGTTGCTCACGCAAATAGCCTTCTTCAAAACAGTGCGAATCAATGCCGCCGATCAAGCCATAGGGGTTGCGTGCCGTTTCAAGGTACAGCGGCGTTGCACCGGCCTGAAACAGCGCGCTCTGATGAATGGATTTGTGGTTATTGCGGTCGAACAGCACCACATCGCCAGGGGTCAGCAACGCCTGGGTCACCACCTTGTTGGACGTCGAGGTGCCATTGAGAACGAAGTAGGTTTTGTCGGCGTTGTAGACCTTCGCCGCGCGTTTCTGCGCTTCAAGGGGCGCGCCCTCGTGAATCAGCAGGTCGCCCATTTCGATGTCGGCGTTGCAGCGATCCGCGCGAAACAACGTCTCCCCGAAGAAATCGAAGAACTGCCGGCCCGACGGATGTTTGCGAAAGAACTGCCCGCCCTGATGACCCGGACAGGCGAAGGTGGTGTTGCCCCGCTCGACATAGTGTTTGAGCGCACCGAAGAACGGCGGCAGCAATGCCTCCTCGTACTGCGTGGCCGCCCGCTCGAGCTTGTGGCCGTAGAACTCGGCGTTGTCGACGCCCAGGTCGAACACGCCGCTGATTTGCAGCAGCACCTTTTCTACGTCGAGAATGGCTTCCCGGGTCAGCTCGTCGTCTTTGGCCACGGCAAAAAACACCGGTATGTCGAACCCGGACCGGCAGACATCGTCGACCCGACCCTCGCGCCAGTCCTGGGCGGTGAGAACGACCGCCGCGACATCGGTCAGGTCGGTCGCGCTAAACTCCACCACCTCGCGGGAGGTGTTGAAGCAACGGCGTGCCTCGGGGCTGGCGACGATTTTGAGTCTGTTCATGTGCTCGGCCTTCCGTTGCAGTTAAAAGGTTGATGGATCACGCGTCCGTGAAGGTCTGCCCGCGGACATGCCCCTTGGCCAGTGGCGGCGGTGCATCGGAGTCACTGAAATCATCCGTCCAGCGCCAGTTCCTGATCTCCGGCATGTCCTCGAAGTGCTCCCGAATCCAGGCATCGTGTTTGCGCAACTGGCTCTCGAAGAAGTGCACGGCGTCAAGGCTGTGGGCGCGCAGATGCGGGACGTGGCTCAAGGCGTCGATCGCCAGGTGATAACGGCTCATGCGGTTGAGCACCACCATGTCAAAAGGCGTGGTGGTGGTGCCTCGGTCGCTGAAGCCGCGCACATGAAAACGGGCTTCGTTGGCGCGGCCGTGGACCATCGAGTGAATGACCCAGGTCGAGCCATGAAAGGCGAACATCACCGGTGCGTCCCGGGTGAACAGTGCTTCGAAGGAGGCGTGATCCATGCCATGGGGCCGATCCTCGGGGGCGCTCAAAATCCCGAGGTCGACCACGTTCACCAGCCTCACCCGGATGCCGGGCACATGCTTTTGCAGCAACCAGGCGGCCGCCACTGCCTCGGTGGTGGGCACATCCCCCGCACAACCGAGCACCACGTCCGGCGCCCCGTCATCGCTGCTGGCAAAGGACCAGATCGATGCGCCTTGGGAGCAGTGCCTGAGCGCCGCATCGAAGTCCAGCCACTGGAAATCCGGCTGCTTGCCACAGGTCACGACGTTCACGTAGTTGCGACTGCGCAGGCAGTGGTCGAAGACATTGACCAGGCAGTTGGAGTCCGGCGGGTAGTACACGCGAACCACATCCGAACGACGCTGCAGCACGTTGTCGACGAACCCCGTGGACTGATGGCTGAAGCCATTGTGGTCGTTGCGCCAGGCGTGACTGCTGATCAGGATGTTGAGCGAGGCCAGCGGCCGGCGCCAGGCAAACTCACGGCTCTGCTGCAACCACTTGGCGTGTTGCGTGACCATGGAATCGACCACTTGCGCGAACGCTTCGTAGGTTGACCACATGCCGTGGCGCCCGGTGAGCAGGTACCCTTCGAGCCAGCCCTCGCACAGGTGCTCGCTCAGCACTTCCATCACACGCCCGTCGGAGGCCAGATGGTCGTCAATGTCCAGACACGGCCCGGCGGCCGTCCGGTTGCTCGCTTCGAACACCGCATTGAGCCGGTTGGAGCTGGTCTCGTCCGGCCCGAATACGCGGAAGTTGCGCGGGTTGTTGCGCATCACGTCGCGCAGGTACTCGCCCAGCTTGCGCGGCGCTTCGGCGATGACCTGCCCCGGGCCAGGCACCTCAAGCCCGTATTCGGCAAAGTTCGGCAGGTCCAGCGCCACCAGCATGCGGCCACCGTTCACGTAAGGGATCGCACCCATGCGCAGCGCCGGTGGGGGTGTCAGGGCTTGAAGTCCTGGCGCCAGACGCCCCTGTTCATCGAACAGCGTCTGGGGTTCGTAGCTGCGCATCCAGTCTTCCAGTTGCTGGAGGTGCTCGGGGTTGCCGGCGACGTTGGCGAGTGGAACCTGATGGGCGCGGAACGTGCCCTCGACCGGCAGCCCGTCGACGACCTTGGGGCCGGTCCAGCCTTTGGGGCTGCGCAGAATAATCATGGGCCATCGCGCGCGTACGGTTCCGCCGCCCTCTCTGGCCGCGGCCTGGATCTCACAGATGATGTCGTCACAGCGATTGAGCGCGGCGGCGAAGCGCTGGTGCATGCCCGGCAGGTCATCGCCCGCGACGATAATCGGCTGATAACCCCGGCCTCGGTAAAGCTCGAGCAGATCGTCATCGGCAAGCCGTGCCTCGACCGTCGGCCCGGAAATCTTGTAGCCGTTGAGATGCAGAATCGGCAGCACCGCACCATCACGGCGTGGGTCGAGGAAGTGCACGCTTTTCCAGCTGCCTTCCAGCGGACAGGTTTCAGCCTCACCATCGCCAATCACACAGGCCACCAGCAATGAAGGGTTGTCGAACACCGCGCCAAAGGCATGCATCAGCGAATAGCCCAGCTCGCCACCCTCGTGGAGGGAGTTGGGCGTATGCGGGCCGCAGTGGCTGGGAATGCCGCCGGGAGTGGAGAAACTGCGAAAGAAACGCAACATGCCGGCTTCATCTGCGGTGATGTCGGGGTGCACTTCGCTGTAGCTGCCTTCGAGCCAGGCGCAGGCGTTCATGGTCGGACCGCCATGGCCGGGCCCGGAAATAAAGAGGGTTTCTGTGCGACGCTCGCTGATCAGCCGGTTCAGGTGCACGTAGATAAAGTTTTGCCCGACCGAGGTCCCCCAGTGCCCCAGCAGCCTGGGCTTGATGTGCTCGGCCAGCAGCGGTTCACGCAGCAGTGGGTTGGCCTTGAGATAGATCTGGCCGACGCACAGGTAATTCGCGGCGTTCCAGTAGTGGTGCAAGCGCGTGAGCAACTCGGGGGCCAGAGGGCCTGACGAGGTGTCGGGCTCCATCCAGGACCCGCGGCTGACGTGGGTTTCATCGACGCTGGAGAGTGACGGGTTGAAGCTGTACATGGCGACTCCACTGGGGGCGATACGCAAAAGGTGTGGCGCGCAAATGCGCACTGGTCGATTCAGGCGCCGCTGTGCAACAGCTTGAGGGAGTGGCGGGCGATAACAGCGTTTTCGTCGGTCGGGAGGGTCCAGGCGCAAACCTTGCTGTCGGGCAGCGACAGGCAGGCGCCTTGTGGCGTGTTGGGTGAGGACGAGTGCTGCAGGCCAAGCCATGCGCAGCCGTCAAGAATCGCATTGCGAACCGGCGCCGAGTTTTCGCCGATGCCGCCGGTCAGGATCAGCGCATCGAGGCCGCCAAGGACCGCCGTCATGGCGCCGATCTCTCGCACGACGCTGCGCACGAATAACGCGATTGCTTGTGCTGCCGCTGGCGCGGTGCTGTCAGCCAGTCCGCGCATGTCACTGGCGATACCACCGGAAACGCCCAATAAACCGCACTGGTGATAGAGCAGGTCTTCGAGGGCTTCGGCGTCCATGCCGCGCTCGCGCATCAGGTACAGCAACACGCCGGGGTCGAGCCGACCGGGACGCGTGCCCATCAACAAACCGTCCAGCGTGCTGAAGCCCATCGTCGTGGCCCGACTGACCCGGTTATGCAGGGCGCACAGGCTGGCCCCGTTGCCCAGGTGCGCCACAATCGTGCGGCCCTTCGCTGCGCGCTCATCGTATTCGGGAAGGACACCGGCAATGTATTCGTAGGACAGCCCGTGAAAACCGTAGCGACGCAGGCCCTGTTCGGTCATCGCGCGGGGCAGCCCGAATGAGGTTTCCAGCGGATCGAGGGTGTGGTGGAAGGCCGTGTCGAAGCAGGCATATTGGGCCAGGCCGCCGTGCTCGCGCGCCAGATAGTGAATCGGCGCCAGGCACCGCGGCTGATGCAGGGGCGCCATGGGAATGAGCGCCTGCAGCTCGCCCAAGAGGGCCGGATCCACCCGGGCGCCCGTGAGCGTGCGATCGCCGCCGTGAACCACCCGATGGGCCGCCGCACAGAGGTGCCCTTCGGTGTGTTGCTCTATCCAGCCCATGATGTTCCGCAACGTGCCGCTATCCGCCGGGCCGTCGGTGCGTGGCCATTGCGCGTTTTGCCGGGTTCCGTCTGCGTGGCGGAAGATCAGGCGCTCGGTGTCCCGGTGTACCTCGAAACTGCCGTGACCCAGGCAGGGGTCTTGCGCAGGGGCATCGGTGGCGTCGTAAAGGGAAAACTTGACGCTGGAAGAACCTACGTTCAGCACCAGCAGTGACGGGCGCGAATGATCAGTCATGGGGCAGCCTCATGAGCCTCCCATGATCGCGATGGGTTGGGCGGTGGCTGAAGTGAATCAACCGACGGCCAGTGTGCGCGCCTGAAGTGGCCCGGTATTGATCTGGATCAAGAAGGTCGCAGTCAGCCCTCCCCGCTCAGCCCCCTCCACAATGGCCGCTGTCACTGTGCAGCGCAGGGGCCTATGCTGGGTCACTCAAGGAGATGCACATGACCGCCCATCTGGCTGCCGTTCCCGGCTCGTTCCTCAACGCAGAGTGCGCGTTCTTCAACGTCGGCGAGCTCTGCCTGTCCCTTGGGATGAGCGTGCATGACACCGATCGCTTGTCCACCATCATCCCGCAACGGCTGAAGATCAAAAAAGGCGCGGTGCTGTACCGCGCCGGCGATCCCCTGCGCTCACTCTATGCGGTGCGCTCGGGCTATTTCAAAACGACCATTACGTCCCGGGATGGGCGTGAGCGGCTGATCGGGTTCCCCATGTCCGGAGAGCTGCTGGGCTGCGATGCGATCAGCAATGATCGTCATGAATGCGACGCCATGGCCCTGGAGGACAGCGAAGTCTGTCCCATCCACTTCAGTCAGCTGGAGCGGCTGGCGCGCGAGTTGCCTTCGCTGCAGCGCAACCTCAACCGGGCGCTCAGCCTGGAGATCGTGCGGGACCACGAGATGCTGCTGATGATGGGTCAGCTCAATGCCGAGGAACGCATGGCCGCCTTTCTGCTCGATCTTTCCTGCCGCATGGCGAACCGGGGCTACTCCGGCACTGCCTTTGTGTTGCGCATGAGCCGGGAAGACATCGGCGGTTATCTGGGCATGCGCCTGGAGACGATCTGCCGCGTCATCGGCTCGCTGCGCAGTCAGGGAATCGTCAGTGTCTCGGGGCGCGCGGTGGAAATCCTCGACCTCGAACGGCTGCGCACCCTCATCACCGGCGGCGAAGGCCCCATGACGCTTTGATTGGGGAGAGCGCCATGTTTGCGGTCACGCTCATCAACATCGTGATCATCACCACAGCGGTGATGGTGCATTACGAATGCCTGATTCGCCTCAACCAGCTCATGCCGAGGCTAGGACTGCAACACCGTTTCCGGGTGGTCATCGGCGTGCTGGGCGCGCTGGTCGCTCACGCGGTGGAGGTGTGGATCTTTGCCTTGGGCTACTACCTGATGAACCGGTCTGATTCATTGGGAAGTCTGACCGGAAACTTCGACGGCAGCTTCATGGATTCGGTCTACTTCTCGTTCACCACCTACACCACCATCGGCTTTGGCGACATCACGCCCAACGGACACCTGAAATACCTGACGGGTCTGGAGGCGTTGACGGGGCTGGTGCTGATTACATGGACCGCGTCGTTTCTGTTCATCGAGATGCAGCGTTATTGGGGCGCGGAGAAGGAGTGAGCTCAGGCGTGGGGGCGCCGGCCTGGCGTGCAGCGAACACATACCCTGCGGCAGTGAGCGTGCTCACGAAGACGGCATCCCGGCCGCTGAAGGGCTGGCGGATGTTCCCAATCCTTCGCGAGCAAGGTCGAGCGCCAACCCGGTCGCGTCCACACGTGGCAGCGCAGCAGGGACGTCTACCCCGCGTTCAGAACGCCAACTTGTAGCCGATCGCCAACAGCATCAGCGCCAGACACGGACGCAGGACGGCGTCGGGGATGCGACCGGTCAGGTGGCTGCCGATGTAGATGCCCGGCAGCGAGCCCATCAGCAGGTAACCCAACATTGACCAATTCATGTTGCCCATGCTGGCGTGACCGATGCCGGCGATGAGGGTCAGGGGAACGGCGTGGGCGATTTCGGTGCCGACCAGGCGACGGGTCTCGAGGAAGGGATAAAGCAGAAACAGCGCCACCGTGCCGAGCGCGCCAGCGCCAATGGACGTGAGCGCGACCATGGTGCCAAGGATGACGCCGGTCAGCACCGTCAGCCCGTTCAGGTTTCGGGTGCTGAGGCGGTAGCGATCACCCGCGTGGCGCTGGGCGAATGCCAGCAGACGCTTCTTGAAAAAGATCGCCAGGGCGGTCAATAGCAGCACCACGCCCAGCGCCTGTTTGATCACCGAATTCATCGCGTCCGGCGCCGTGTGCAGGCTGCTCAAAAACCACAGCGTCAGCCCGGCGGCCGGCACGCTGCCCAGGGTCAGCCAGCCGGTAATGCCCCAGTCGATGTTGTCGTTCTTTTTGTGAACCAGCACGCCACCGCTTTTGGTGATGGCGGCGTACAGCAGGTCGGTGCCCACCGCCGTGGCGGGGTTGATGCCGAACCACAGCAGGATCGGGGTCATCAGCGAGCCACCGCCCACCCCCGTCATGCCGACGATAAAACCGACCACCAGCCCTGCGACGACGAAACCTGCGTTGCCAAAATCCATTGCTCTGCCTGACTGCACATTTGAAAGCCGGCGGGCAGAATAGCGATTTTTGCTCTAAGCACCGCTGCTTTTCTTATATCGAGCCTAGATCGAGACGTTCTATGGTTATAACCGAATGAATCATGTGCGAATTTCCGAACCGTGAATCAAGGCTCGCCTTCCCAGTAATCCAGCGTGGCATCAGGTCGCTGCACGGCTGCAAACGCGCGTGCCCCATTGAGGGTGACCATCGCCTGATACTTGCCGGAGTCCGGGTATTCGCACACTTCGGGCGTCTCCCGCGTGCTGATGGACAAATACTTCAGCGGCGCATCAGAGGTGTTGATGATCTGATGGGGGTACTCCGGACCGGGCGGGATGAAGATCACATCGCCGCTGCGGATCGGCAGCATTTCACCCGCAACACGCAACGTGCCCTGCCCGTCCAGAATGACGAACATCTCTTCCTGAGCGTAGTGAAAGTGATAAGGGCACGAGCGCTTGCCCGGCGCGACAATGTCCACCGACGCACCCAGCTTTTGCGCGGCGGTGTCGGTGCCCAGGCGGGCGGCGTGGCTTTCGTACAGCGGGTCGCGGCGCTCGTGCTGCAGCGGCACGTCGTTGAAATTGCGAATCAGGCGCGCGGCCAGTTCGGCGGGGTCGTTGCTCATGCTCACTCCATCAGAAAACGGGGGTATCGATCACGGCTTGCAACACAGGGGCTTAACGCGAGCCGCACGCTTTAACGTGTCGCCACGATGAACAGGCGCGGGAACGGCAACAGCACCGTGCCGTCGTCCTGCGCCGGGTAGGCCTGACTGATCGCCTGCAGGTACGCACCGAGAAACGCCTGCTGACCCGCTTCGTCCAGCTTTTGCAGATAGGGCCGCAGCGCCGAACCTTTGAACCACTCGACCACCGCCCCATGCCCACCGGCGAGGGGATGGTGGTACGTAGTGCGCCAGACATCGACCTCGGCGCAATGCGCCCTCAGCAGCTCGAAGTAATAGGCGGCGGGGTGTCGATCCGGGTGCTTGACGTCGCCGATCCTGTCGGCCCACTGCGCACTCGCGGCGATCTCCCGGGCCAGACGATGGGCCGGCTCCTCAAGGTTGTCCGGCGTCTGCACCGCCAGCACACCGCCTGGATTGAGCAGGCTAACCAGCCGTGGATACAGCGACGCGTGGTCAGGCACCCATTGCAGCGAGGCGTTGGCGAGGATTACGTCGTAGGTGTGCGCCGGATTCCAGTTGCCGATGTCCGCCCGCTCGAATGCGATGTCCGGCAGCCGCTGACGGGCGTCGCGGAGCATGTCGTCGGAACTGTCGAGCCCGGTCACCGTGGCCTCCGGAAAGCGCTCGGCCAGCACTTCGGTTGAGTTGCCGGGACCGCAGCCGAGGTCGACGGCGGTGCGCGTCGAGGTCAGGGGAATGGCGGCGACGAGGTCGCGTACCGGTCGGGTGCGTTGCTGCTCGAACAGGGAGTACTGCGTGGCGGACCAGCTCATCGGGCTTTCCTTCTGAGTGTACGGAGTGGCCGAGAGTAGAACGCCCGGGCCGGGAGTACAAACGGGGTGAGGGGCAAGCGATAAGCTGCAAGTGGTTGGCAGCGAGCAGCGGCTGTTCAGATCATGACGCGTCGGGTGAGATGACCGCCTGAGACCGGGTAGGAGACGTACAGGCCTGAATCCACCTGGGCTCGGGAGGCGTGGGCTTGGGCCCGAACTGTGTGCGCGGCGGCAAGCAGGGTTTGCGCATCCAAGCCCCCGTTGATTACTGCATCGACGATGGCGCGCGAGATGTCATCAAGCCCCGCTTCCGCCGAGACGAGCAACAGGTGCGCGCCGGCGTTCAGCGCCACTACGGCGGTGTCGGCGATGCTGTTGCCGCGCAGGATAGAAACGGCGTCGAGGTCATCGGACACGATCAGTCCTTCGAACCCCAGTGCATCGCGCAGCAGGCCGATCACTGCCGCCGAGGTGCTGGCCGACCGGTGCGGGTCCAGCGCCGGGAACACGGCCGGCCCGGGCATGATCGCGCCGACGCCTGCCGCAATCACCTGCCGGAACACGTCCAGCCCGTCGCTGAGGGCAGCGGCGTCATCAGGGACGAAAGCCCGCTCCACCGCCGGGTCGTGGTCGACCTGGTAGTGACCGGGAAAATGCTTGGCCGTGGCAATCACGCCCGCGCGTTGCACACCGCGGATGAAGGCGCAGGCAATGCGCGCCACTTCAGCAGGGTCAGCGCCGAGGTGGCGCTGGTGCAGCCAGGGATTCGCCCCGGTGACCACGTCAACAATCGGCGCCAGGAACAGATTGACGCCCATGACCCGGGCCGAGCTGGCCATTTCATAGCAGCGCGACTCGATGTCTCTTGTACTCATGTGGGTCAGTTCGGCGGAAGCCGGCATACCGGGCACCAGACCGTGCAGGCGCTGGATGCCGCCCAGTTCCTGATCGACGGCGATCAGCACCGGCGCCGCCGCACACACCGCCGCCTCCCTGGCGATCGCGGAAAATTGCCCGTCGGTTTCTTCCCGGCGACGCTCGAAGCTCATGCTGCGCGCCAGGTATTCGTCGCGGGTCTCCCCCAGCAGCACCGACACGCCGCCGGCGTGCAGATGCCGGCGCACGGGTTCATCCAGCGCGAGTCCGGCGATCGCCGGCATCAAGACTGACCGTGCAGCCCGTTGCAGTTCATCGTGTGACATGTGCTCTCCGTCGATCAGGCAGTAACGAGCGAGCTCACGTTTTCTTAATGCTCGCTTCCGCTCACTCTATTCATAGAACGAGCAGCATGCAAACATAACGAGCACAAAGCAGCGCACGGCTGAGTGAAGCCACTCATCAGAATGAATGACCCGCTGGCTCGACGGCGTCTGGGCAACGGAGGCTTGAGCAGGGGGTAAAAAATTTCAGGGCGTGCGCTTTTCATTTGCACGGTTGCTGGTCAACATAGGCGCCCATCGACCCTGCCGAATGGGTTCCGTTTTCTTATTCAGGATGAATTGATGCGCCGTTTATTTCCGTACTCGTTACTGGGTTGCACCCTGGCCGCGGTGCTGGCGGGTTGCAGTTCAACGCCGAACAACCCGTCGTTCAATTTCGACACCGCCAAGACGCCGTCTGACTACGCCAAGTGCATCTACCCCAAGTGGCAGCAGATCAAGCCCGGCACGACCATGACCGAGAGCAAGGGTCACTACAAACTGCTGATCTCCGGCAAGATCGCCTCCGATGAAATCCTCGAGGTCTACAAAGGCAATCCCAACACCCGGGTCTTCCTGTATCAGCGCGCGCCGTTGTCGTCGGCTTTCGGCCGCAATGCCCTGGAAACCGCAGTCCGCGATTGCCTGTGATGATGGAGGGGATCGTGGTGCGCCGTTTGGTCGCACGGCACTGCTCGCCGCATCCGATATCCGGGTGCGCGGCCTGAAACACTGATAACCGCCCCGGTACCCTTCAGTGCAATCGGGCTGAACTTTTGCTTTGGCGCCTTCCTCTGAACGTGACACCGCTTGCCAATGGCAAGCGCCGTTTTCAACTTCAGCACTTATATTTCAGAGGAAAGCGAAAGCATGAGCAATCAACTGAACGGCAAGAAGGTTTTGATCATCACGTCCAACACCGGCATCGAGCGCGACGAGCTGCTCAAGCCGCTGGAAGCGTTGAAGGGTCACGGTGCTGCGGTCACCCACGCCTCGATTGAAGGCGGCACTGCGCAACTGTTCCTGAACGACACCGACAAAGACGCCGTCGTCACCTCCGACGCCAAGCTGGCCGGCTTGTCTGCTGCTGACTTCGATGCGCTGGTCATTCCTGGCGGCACGGTCAACGCCGACACCCTGCGCCAGGACAGCGATGCACAGAAGCTGGTCAAAGCGTTCGCCGACGCCGGCAAGACCGTCGCGTCGATCTGCCACGGCCCTTGGCTGCTGATCGATGCCGGCGTGATCGAAGGCAAAACCCTGACCTCCTACCCAAGCGTGCGCACTGACCTGGTCAATGCTGGCGCGGCCAACTGGGTCGATGCCGAGGTCAAGGAATGCCCGGCCAATGGCTGGACCCTGATCACTTCCCGCACACCCGACGATCTGCCGGCGTTCAACGAGGCCATCGCCAAGGCGCTGCTGGCGGGCTGAAGCCAGACGGGCAGGCTGTAAAGCCTCGCCGCACGTAGAGCCATCGACGCCGCTGATCAGCGGCGTCGCTGCGTCTGGGACATGCCCTAGCCCGTGATAAGCGAGGCGCTGGTCCTGCTAGACGAAAATACTTGAAACCAAATTTCCATCACTTCGGTCGACATCGAAGGACGCCGCGATCAGCGCAGGTGCCGCGACGAGACACTTCGATGATTGGAATCATTGTCCCCGCACACAACGAAGAAGACTTCCTGGACGACTGCATCAAGTCCCTGATCGCCGCGTCTGTCCACGAAGACCTCCACGGCGAGCCCGTGGAAATCCTCATCATGCTGGATGACTGCTCCGATGCCTCGGCCCGCGTCGCGGCCGCACACGGCATCACCACCCACGTGTGCACCTACCGCAATGTCGGCATGACCCGCGCAGAAGGCGCGCGGCTGATGCTCGAACGCGGCGCCCGCTGGCTGGCGTTCACCGATGCCGACAGCGTCGTGCCCTACGCCTGGCTGGCGCATCAGGTCAGCCTGGAGGTGGACGCGGTGTGCGGCATCGTCGAGGTCGACGACTGGTCCGGGCATCCCGAGCATGTGCGCCAGCGCTATGATTCGCTGTACCGGCCAGTGGATGACCATCGGCACATCCACGGCGCGAACCTGGGCGTCAGCGCGAGTGCCTATCAGCGGGCCGGCGGCTTCAAGGCGCTGGCCGCCCACGAAGACGTGCACCTGGTCGCCGATCTGCAACGCATCGGCGCGTCCATCGCGTGGATTTCCGCGAATAGCGTCACCACCAGCGCACGAAAAGACTACCGGTGCAAAGAAGGCTTTGGGGATTATCTAAACTCACTGGCAGCGACGTCGCTGTCCAGCTGAGTCCCTCCGTCGGGCAGCACCACGGCGGGCCTGCGGGCAGACGGTACCACGCGCTGACACCGGGCGGCAGGGCCAGCGTTCCGCGCCTTTCCGACCCCTCTGATCATTCAATATTCAACGCCGGGACTTTCCATGCCGCCCATCGATCACCCTGCCCGCCCCGGCGACGACATGCTCGGCGGGGGCATGCCCAGCGCCAGTGTCGCGGTGCCCAAGACCGGCAACTGGTTCAAGCGGCTCCTCGCATTCACCGGCCCCGGCTATATGGTCGCCGTGGGCTACATGGACCCGGGCAACTGGGCCACCGACATCGCCGGCGGTTCCAAATTTGGTTACCTGCTGCTGTCGGTCATTCTGCTGTCGAACCTGATGGCCATCGTCCTGCAAGCGCTGTCGGCACGGCTGGGCATCGTCACCGGATGGGACCTGGCGCGGGCCTGCCGCGAACGGTGCAGCCGACCGGTGTGCATCGGGCTGTGGATTGCCTGCGAGATCGCGATCATCGCCTGCGATCTGGCCGAGGTGATCGGCACTGCCATCGCGCTGAATCTGCTGTTCGGCATTCCACTGATCTGGGGCGCAGTGATTTCGGCGGTCGACGTATTTCTGATTTTTCTGCTGATGGGCCGCGGCTTCCGGGCGCTTGAGGCGTTCGTGATCGCGCTGCTGCTGGTCATCTTCGGCTGCTTCGCGATCCAGATGGTGCTGGCCCAGCCTGATCTGGCGGAGCTGTTTGCCGGCTTCATCCCCAAAGCCGAGGTGGTGACCAATCCCGAGGCGCTGTACCTGGCGATCGGCATCATTGGCGCCACGGTGATGCCGCACAACCTGTACCTGCACTCCTCCATCGTGCAGACCCGCGCCTACCCGCGCACGGATGAAGGCCGACGCATCGGCCTGCGCTGGGCGGTGACCGACAGCACCATCGCGCTGACGCTGGCGCTGTTCGTCAATGCGGCGATTCTGATCACCGCGGCGACGGTGTTTCACAAGGCCGGCAAAACGGACGTGGTGGAAATCGAGCAGGCCTACCATTTGCTTTCGCCGATGCTGGGGGTGGGCATGGCGTCGATGCTGTTCGGTGTGGCGTTGCTGGCGTCGGGGATCAATTCCACCGTCACGGCGACCCTGGCCGGGCAAATCGTCATGGAGGGTTTTCTGCGCCTGCGCCTGCCCGGCTGGATCCGTCGCCTGCTGACGCGGGGGCTGGCGATCATTCCGGTGATTGTGGTGACGAGTATTTACGGCGCCCAGGGCGCCGCCAAATTGCTGGTGCTGAGTCAGGTCATCCTGTCGATGCAACTGCCCTTCGCCATCGTGCCACTGGTGCGCTTCGTGTCCGACCGCAAGCTGATGGGCGATTTCGTGACCGGGCCGATCCTGACCACCCTGGCCTGGGCCATCGTGCTGTTGATCATCGTGCTGAACGGGGTGTTGCTGGTGGGGGCGTTCGGGGATTGAATCCTGTCCGCCAAGACAGCGCATTTAATTTGTGTGATCGGGTTTAGCCGGGAAGACGTCGGGTTGAACGACATCACTTCTGCGATGTGGCTGCCGGCGCTTTCCCGGCTGAAGCCGGTCCTACGTGGGTACGTGGGGCCTTTGTGGGACTGGTTTTAGCAGGTCCCACAGTGAATACGCGGTGCATTTGTGGGACTGGCTTTAGCCGGGAAGACGTCGGTTTGAACGACACCACTTCTCCGGTGTGCCCCCGACCTGAACCCCATCGGTGTGGCTGCTGGCGATTTCCCGGGTGAAGCCGGTCCTACCGGATACGCGATCCCACTTAATGGGTCATGCCGTGATCATGGCTCATGTCCATCGCGGCGCGGGCCGGGGCGCTTACGTTCAGCACTTCTGTCTCGCCTTTGGCGTTTTTCACGGTCAGGGTCAGCGGGACCTGATCGCCCTCTTTGATCTGGCCGTTCAGGCCCATGAGCATCACGTGGTAGCCATCCGGGTCCAGCGCCACGGTCTTGCCTGCCGGCAGCGGCACGGCGTCGACCGGGCCCATGCGCATGACATCGTTGGTCATGCTCATCTCGTGGATCTGCACGTCTTTGGCCACTGGCGAGGTGACGCTGAGCAGCGTGCTGTCGGTGTCCGCGGTGATGCGCATGAAGGCACCGGATGAAGGCTGCCCGGCCACCGTCGCACGCACCCACGGATCCTCAACCCGCGTCTGGGCAACCGCACTCAGACTGACCCCGGCCAACAGGGCGACCACCAACGTGCGCGAAACCAACGAGCGCGAGACAGCAGCAAACACAGTATTCATCAGCAGACTTCCATGACAGTGAGCAGGTCTTCCGCGCATTGCTTGGCGGAAAGCGAGGGTGACAGCCCCAGGCGCAGGTTGCCCCGGGAGTCGAAAACGAAGCTGGTGGCGGTGTGGGACATGGTGTAGGTGTTGCCCGCCGGGACCTTTTCGTAGAACACGCCGAATTCTTTGGCGACGTGGGCGGTTTCTTCCAGGGTGCCGCGCAGGGCGACAAACGTCGGATCGAACTGTTTGACGTAGGCGTCGAGGACCTGCGGCGTGTCGCGCTCGGGGTCGACGGTGATGAAGATCACCTGCAGCGTCTTGCCGTCTTCGCCCATCATCTTTCTGATCTGCGCAGCACGGGCCAGCGCGGTTGGGCACACCGCCGGGCATTGGGTGAAACCAAAAAACACCATCGGCATCAACCCGCGATAACTCGACAGGGTTTTGACCTCACCGTCGGTGTCGGTCAGCTTGAACGTGCGGCCCATGATCTTGTTGCTCAGATCTTTGCCGTACTTGAAATCCAGCGCAGTGGTCGAACCGTCACAGCCGGCCAGCAGGCCCAGCCCCAACAGGCCCATGCCGGTGACCACCTGACGGCGGGTCAGAAACTCATTCATCTGGCGAACTCTCGAAAGCAGCGGCTGGCGCCAACGCCAACCCTTTTTTCGTCCACCTCGCGGCACCGCAGGCGTTATTGGCAGCCGCACTGCAGCGGCGAGGGACGAAGCGAAAAAAACAGGTGCCCGACAGTGTCGCGCAAAACCGGGCCGAATGCGTTACAAGCGGATTTTACCGACACCCCTCGACGGCGCTGCATGCCTTGACGCCCATGGGTTGAGAAACGCTCGCTGCGACAAAACCGCGCACCCGTTCACAAAACAGGGATCAGCGCGCTGGCGAAGCCGCCCGGCCGAACGCACGTGGCCCGGCTGGCCGAAGAAATGTTTGAACCCCTCCTCGCCTGCGCTGCCGAATTTCATCAGCAGGCCGCGCAACGGGCCAGGCAAACAGCCCGCGCAACTCGCGTCGGCGTCAACGGGACGGAGACAGTCATGCGGGACGATGCACAAGGACTTGAATCACTGCTGGCGGATTTCGCCCACCGTGACAATCCCCACGTGCCGGACGCTCCCTTGCGTCACGCCATGCAGCGCTGCCTCGGCAGCGGACTCGATCAACTGCCGTTGCCCGGCAGCGGTCGCACCCTCGAACGCTGGTGCCAATTGGCGACGGTGGCGGGCGTCGATCTGGCGCTGCTCAAACTCTACGAAGGCCACACCGACGCCCTCGCCATTCTGAATGAACTTGATTCAGCGCCTTTCGATGCACCAGGCATCTGGGGCGTATGGGCCGCTGAACCGCCCGACGCCAGGGTAGGCGTCAGCCAACGCCATGGCGACAAGGTGCGCCTCCACGGCCGCAAGGCCTGGTGCTCTGGCGCACAACAGCTGGATTACGCCCTGCTCACCGCATGGGCCAGCGATGAAACGCCGCAGCTGGTAGCCGTTGATTTGAAACAGTCCGGCGTGCGCTTCAACAGCGACACCTGGCAGGCCGTAGGCATGGCGGGCACCGCCAGCGGCGACGTGCACTTCGACGGCGCTGTCGGCATTTGCGTGGGCAACAGTGGCGACTACCTTTCCCGGCCAGGATTCTGGCAAGGCGGCGCCGGTATCGCCGCGGCCTGGTATGGCGCGGCGGTAGCGCTGGCGAAGACCTTGCGCGCGCACCGACACGACGGACGGCCGGAACCCCATGCTGACGCTCACCTGGGCAGCGTTGATGCGGCGCTGTGCGGCGCGGCGGCGGCCCTGCGCGAATGCGCCTCATGGATCGACGCACATCCACAGCACGACGCGAGCCTGCCGGTGCAACGCCTGCGGGCGCAGGTCGAGATGGCGGTCGAACAGGTTTGCCGGCACGTCGGGCGGGCGCTGGGCGCAACGCCATTCTGCCGCGATCCGCACTTTGCCCGGCTGGCCGCCGACCTGCAGGTGTTTATCCGACAAAGCCACGCCGAACGCGACCTGGCGCATCTGGGCCAGCGAGTCGCCACGGGCGAAAACGAGGATTGGTCACTATGAACGAAGCGCAGCCTTTCGGCGTCACCGGCACCCCGTTGAGCGCCTGGCAGAACAGCGTGGCGTTGCGCGGTGTGCGCCCGATCACCCTGGAAGAACTGATTCCACCTGGCGCGCGCCTGATCGTGCTCGCGCCGCATCCCGACGACGAAGTGCTGACCTGCGGCGGCGTGCTCGCGGCGATGGCTCAACGGCAGCACGATGTGCAACTGGTGGCTGTCACCGACGGCGAAGGCAGTCATCCGCACTCTCCGCTGTGGCCGGTACAGCGCCTGCGAACCGAGCGGCGCCGGGAAAGCGAACAGGCCGTCGCGCACCTGGGCCTGGACGTGTCGAGGCTGTCCTGGCAACGGCTCGGCATGGGCGATGGTCAGGTTGCCGGGCATGCCGAGTCGTTGATTGCCCTGCTAAGCGAAGACCTGCGTCCCTCGGATGTGTTGTTGACCACCTGGCGCCACGACGGCCACTGCGACCACGAAGCCGTCGGCCATTGCGCGGCTCAGGCGGTGGCCAACAGTGGCGCGACGCTGGTGGAGATGCCGGTGTGGGCCTGGCATTGGGCTGAACCGAACGACCCGCGCATCCCTTGGGAACAGGCCCGTAAATTCTGGCTCAGCGAGGAGCAACTGCGGCGCAAGCGCGAGGCCATCGGGGCGCATTTGAGCCAGCTGGAAAACGACCCGAGCACCGGCGCTCCTCCGGTGTTGACCCCTCAGACGCTTGAGCGTCTGCTGCAACCCTTCGAACTGGTGTTTCTGTGAGCATGACAGGTGAGTATTTTGAGACATTGTTCGCCAACAGCGACGACCCCTGGGCCTTCCGTACGCGCTGGTACGAACACCGCAAACGCGACCTGACCCTCGCCGCTCTGCCGCGCCAGCGCTATGGGCGCATCTTCGAGCCGGGCTGCGCCAATGGCGAGCTGAGCCTGCGCCTGGCCGAACGCTGCGACGCGCTGCTGTGCATGGACCTCAGCCCCCGGGCTGTCACTCTGGCCCGAGACCGCTTGAGCGAACATGCCCATGTTCAGGTGCTGGAAGGCTGTTTGCCCCACGACTGGCCGGCGGGAGAATTCGATCTGGTGGTGATCAGCGAATGGGCCTATTACCTGACGCCGGATGCCTTCGGCGAGATCATCGAGCGCATTCGCGAAAGCCTGACGCCGGAGGGTGCGGTGCTGGCATGCCACTGGCTGCACCCCATCGAAGGCTGCCCGATGGAGGGCCGCGAGGTGCACCAGGTCCTGGCGCGGCACCTGGCCATGGAACGCACGCTGCATCACGCCGAGCGGGATTTCCTGCTGGAAATGTGGAGCAAGGATTCAGGCGGGATCGACCTCAACGAGGCCGTTAGCTGATCGCTGGATTAGACGAGCCGCGGGCCGATGAAGGCTTGCGCGCCTGACTCGCCCAACAGTCCGTTGACGAATAGCCGGGCCTGGCGGGTCAACTGATCGATGTGGCGATCGCGCTGTTTCTCCGCATCGGTCATGGCGCGCTTGCCGTGCTGCTTCAACAGATAGCTGTGGATCTGCCGCACTTCCAGCGAGTTGTAGATCGGCGCAATGTCCAGCACGGCCAACAAGCCCTCGGTCTGCCGCGCACGGGTGTTCATCACCACCTGCGGCCCGCGCGCACCCAACACCTGAAAACCCAGCGCCTCGAACACCGCAACTTTGGAGACGAAGCACGCCAGCTCCGCATGGGGATAGCGTTCGGTCATCTTTGTCAGCATGGCCCGCGCCACGCCCTGACGACGGCGTACCGTTTGCACCGCCATGTACGCCACGGCGCACGCCTGCGGGTCCTGTTGAACCGGCAAATAGAGCAAAAAGCCGATGACGATCGACGGATCCTCGGCATCCAGCGCCACGATCAATTCCACCGCAATCCCCCGCGAGCCATCCATCGCCTGCACGTACTGATGCACTTCATGGCCGACGCCGTATTGGTACAGCGGGTACAACGGATTGCTCGGGGCGATGGCCACCATGCTGAGGTCGGTGACGTAGTCGATCACCATTTGCATGATCTGGCTCTTGATCGATTCCGGGGGCGTGGCATCGAGGCGCATGACGGTAAACGTGGGGCTTGGCATTGTGATCCTGAATACGGGCTGGCACGGTAGCGTGCAGAGTGGTGACGTGCAGAGCGCTGCATCATACCCGGCCCACCTCGCAAATCCCTCCTTTTCTGCCCTCCGGCGCTTCGTTATAAAGGCCCGCAACCAGAGCGCGACCACGACCCAAAAGCGGTTAAAGCACACGCTTACAACTGCATCTCCGCCAAGGCCCGGCGAAGCGGCTCATCAGAGATCTGGATGGGGCCGTGAAAGGGAATGTCCATGTCCAGGACCAGGTAGACCGACGCGGCAATCAGCAGTGCTGATACGGTGAACATGCCAATGACCATCGGATTGCGCGGCGCCCGGTAGCCGAAGGTGGCGAAAATCAGCGTCATCCACGCGATTAGCATGCCGATCAGCGGGCCGGGTAGCGCCCCTTCGGACTGCTCGACGATTCGCCAGCGCTGTTCGATCAGGCCGTGGTACTGCTGGCGAATGTCCAGCATCAAGGTTTCATGGAAGCGATCCGCCGGGCGCACCCCGGCGAGGGATTTGCCAATGTCGTCCAGGTACTGCGCGGCCTGGCTTTTGCGATGCTGCAGCGCTTCATCACCGCGATACGGATTGGCAATGGCCCGCTCCAGGTACGTCACCAGCAGCCCGCGTGTCTGTTGCGCGGACTCGCCGTAAGTGCGCAGCGTTCGGTCGAAGATGATCAGATCAGTGGCGTAGGCATGGAAGCTCGCGTCGATGGATTCATAGGTGTTCTTGGCTGAATTGATCATCAGCCCGAACACGAGCGAGGTCATCACCACGAAGATGTTGGCCACCAGGCGGATGACCGTGTTGGTGTCCTCGTCTCGATGACGGCTCGAAAGCCTGGGATACCAGTGCATCATCAGCAACGATGCCGCCAGCAGGCAGGCGAAGGTAGCGGCTGCGATCCACACCGACTGCATTAACGCACCCCGCCGCTACTGCGCAGCCCAGTGGGAAAGTTTGCGCTGGACGTCATCGGCGCCTCCCTGGCACTCGCTGGCGGAGAGACTTGGCGCACCGCGTTCCAGCGTGGTCACCGGCCTTCCTGGGGGCGAATAAATAGTGATGCGCTGCGCACCCGCCGGCTGAAATTCAATACGGGTGCCGTCTTCCAGATACAACGCCTCGTCGGCATATTTTCCGTCCATCGCCCGGTAATAAGGCGGAGCGCTCAGGCAGGTGCGCAGGTCGCCGTCCTCGAAGATTTCCACGTAAAAAGTGCCGCCGGCGTGGGGACCGGCCCAAAGGCCGGTGAGTTTGTGTGGCGGTGAAGATGCGCTGACTGAGGTGTAATCGACCAATGACACACCGGTCGTGGCCTGGGTCGTGCACCCGGATATACACACAAAAACCGCCGCTGTGATCAGCAGCGTCGTGGCTCGCGTCCTGCTTAACCGATTGTGCATAGAGAACTTACACTTCCAGCGCGTTATGAGAGCGCAGGCCAGAGGGAATCGATGGACTCCGTCTCACGCGCCTGCCGTAAGTTGAATGGCCTGTTGACGACTCTAGTCTGCGCCCACACCCCCCCGCAACTTTGAGCGATGGGATGCACCACAGCGGGCATTACCTTGCCGCCCTGTAGCGCCATCTCGCCGGTCCTTTCAGCCCCTCTTCAGGCCCCGAACTCGCGTAAGGCCGGGCCGATTGCCCTCTGAATGCTTTTCCCCCGGGATCAGTTCGTGAACACGGCCTATGCTTGGAAAGAGCGTGTGGTCAGTGATGCCGAAAAAATTCATCCAACCGGCTGATCGGGGAGTTGAACCCCCTATGAGGCGCACAGTCCATGCACTACATCCCAAGGGGGAACATCGATGAATGACTTATCAAAAGCTTCATGGCTGAGGCGTTTCACTTCCATCATTGCAGGCATCTTTGCCTTGTTTCTGCTGGTAGGCGGTATCTGGCTGCTCACATTGGGCGGCTCTTTTTATTATCTGTTCCTGGGCGTCGCGCTGCTGGTGTTCGCCGTCCTGTTGTGGCGACGTTCCGCGGCATCGCTCTGGCTGTATGGCGCGCTGATGCTGATCACCGTGGTCTGGGGTCTGTGGGAAGCCGGCACGGACTTCTGGGCGCTGGTGCCGCGATTCGACATCCTCGGGGTGTTGGGTCTGTGGCTGCTCATTCCGGCGGTGACTCGGGATATTCCGGAGCGCATCAAGCCCGGCAAAACCTTTTTATCCGCGACATTGGCGCTGGCCATCGTGGTGATGGTGTATGCCATCTTCAACGACCCGCAGGAAATCAACGGCAGCATGGCCACCGCGCAACCCGCGCAGCATGAGCCTGTCGAGGGCATCGCCAATGGCGACTGGCCTGCTTATGGGCGCACCCAGTCGGGCACGCGCTATTCCCCGCTGACCCAGATCAACGAAGGCAACGTCAAAGACCTGCAGGTGGCGTGGACCTTCAATAGCGGCGAATCGAAAACCGCGAATGACTCCGGCGAGACCACCAACGAGCTGACGCCGATCAAGGTTGGCGACAACATGTACATCTGCACCACCCACCAGATCCTGGTGGCGCTGGACCCGGCGACCGGCAAAGAGAAGTGGAGATTCGATCCCAAGCTCAAATCCGACCCGTCCTTCCAGCACTTGACCTGCCGAGGCGTTGCCTACTTCGATCAGGCTGACACCACGCAGTTTGCGAAAAGCCTGGAAGGCACTCAGCCGGTCGCCACCAGTTGCCCGCGCAAGGTATTCCTGCCGGTCAACGACGGTCGTCTGTTCGCCATCAACGCTGACACCGGCGCACCGTGTGCCGACTTCGCCAAAAACGGCGAGCTCGATCTGCTGCACTTGCAGCCCTACCCGTATCCGGGCGGCCTCGAACCCACCTCCCCGCCTGTGGTGACCGGCACCACTGTGATCATCGGCGGATCGGTGACCGATAACCTGTCGGTGCACGAGCCTTCCGGCGCGATCCGTGGCTACGACGTCAACACCGGCGCGCTGAAGTGGATCTTCGACACCGGTGCCGAAGACCCGAACGCGATTCCGGGTGGCGGCAAGACCCTGGTCAACAACTCGCCGAACGCCTGGGCACCGCTGGCCTACGACGCGAAAACCGACGTGGTCTACGTGCCAACCGGCAACCCGACGCCCGACATCTGGGGCGGCAACCGCACCCCGGTGATGGAGCGTTATGCCAGCTCGATCGTCGCCATGAACGGCTCCACCGGCAAACTGGTGTGGAGCTTTCAAACCACTCACCACGACTTGTGGGACATGGACGTACCGGCTCAGCCAACCCTGGCTGACGTGAAAACCGGCAGCGGCGAAGCTGTCCCTGCGGTGTACGTGCCGACCAAGGCCGGCAACCTGTTCGTGCTCGACCGTCGCGACGGCAAGCCAATCGTGCCGGTCCATGAAATGCCGGTGCCTGCGGGTGAAGCGGCGCCAGGCGATCGGGTCAGCCCGACCCAGCCGCGCTCGAACCTGAACCTGACGTCGATTCAAACCCTGTCCGACAAGGAGATGTGGGGCGCGACCATGTTCGACCAACTGGTCTGCCGCGTGATCTTCAAGCAGCTGTCGTACAACGGCCAATACACGCCGCCGTCCGAGCAAGGCACGCTGGTGTTCCCGGGCAACCTGGGCGTTTTCGAATGGGGTGGCATCTCGGTCAACGCCGACCGTCAGGTTGCGCTGATGAACCCGATGGCGCTGCCGTTCGTGTCCAAGCTGATCCCCCGTGGCCCGAACAACCCGTTGTGGCCTAAAGAAGGTGCCACCGGCAGCGGTACCGAAATGGGCATTCAGCCTCAGTACGGCGTGCCTTATGGCGTCGAAATCAACGCCTTCCTGTCGCCACTGGGCCTGCCATGTAAAGAGCCGGCCTGGGGTTATGTGGCGGGTGTCGACATGAAGACCCACGACGTGGTGTGGCGCAAGCGTATCGGTACCATCCGCGACAGCCTGAAAGGCATTCAACTGCCACCGCTGAAAATCGGTGTGCCGATGCTCGGTGGTCCCATCTCCACGGCCGGCAACCTGATGTTCATCGCCGGCACCCAGGACAACTACCTGCGTGCCTTCAACGTCACCAACGGCGATCTGCTCTGGGAAGCGCGGTTGCCGGCTGGCGGTCAAGCCACACCGATGACCTACGAGAGCAATGGCAAGCAATACATTGTGATCATGGCCGGCGGGCATGGCTCGTTCGGTACCAAAATGGGCGACTCACTGATCGCCTACGCACTGCCGTCGAAGTAATCAGCGGCTAAGCGACAACAAAAAGCCCGAGTGATCGGGCTTTTTGTTGTGTGCGGTTTTAGTACAGCAACCGCCAGTGAAGGTCGGACGCCGACCGCTCACTCAGTCTCGATAACATCCGTCATCGCCGTAAAGCGGCTCTGCGGGTTCTTGAGCTTGTCGAGCACCTCATCGGGCGTGGACTCACGGAACACCACCATGTGCCCCACCTCCTCGCCGCCTTCGGTGACCCGCTCGATGTCGTTGATCATCCAGGTTTTCAGCTCTTCCACGCTGATGCCCAGCTGCTCGGCGACCTGACCGTGGAAGCGCTCTGCGTCGTATTGATTGAATTCGTCGTTGTTCATGGCCTTGGCCTCCTTTAGCGGGTGTAAGTCTGAGGCCGCAGGAGGCCGGCACAGTTCAGTCGGTTATGACCCACGGCGTCCAGCGTCAGGATCAATCACTTTTTTATCGCGCCCGTGGCCCGGCCATCCAGGGGCTGTATTCGAACGCTACCGCGCCTCTGGACACGCCGGTTTCATCCACCGAGAAACCAGGCATCTGCGCGATGTCGAGATGTTTGCACTGCTCGGTGAGTCGGCTTTGCAAGACGTTGTCGTAGGTGAAGGCCTCCGGGCGTTCGCGGTGGCGTTCGAGGTTGACGACGCATTCCTTGACCTTGCCCTGCTTGTTCGCCAGATACTCGAAGGTGACCACGCCAATGCTGCCGGGCGGTGATTTCATCAGTGTCCGCTCGGCGAAATACCGCCCCTGCGCGTATTGCTGATAACGGGGCTGCATGGACAAGCGCTGGATATCGCTCATTGGCACGTAGATCAAGGGGGCGACGACTTCCGCGTTGCCGTCCTTGTTGAACCGGTCCCCGGGTACGATCGGGAACACCGCGCTCCAGCACACCTTTTTTGAAAGATCGGCCACCGGTGCATTTGCCGTGGCAATGCCTGTGGCCTGGGTTTCACAGCTGAATACCTCATTGTTGCGATTGATCTTGATGCGCAAGCGGACCTCACCCGTCAGGCCTTCGCTGTTGGCCTCAAGCGCTCTGTTTCCGAGAATGGACTGGAAACGGCTGACGAAGGTCTTGAATTGCTGCTTTTTGATGTCTTCCGGGCTCGGGACGGCTGGAGCGGAGGCGATGGCAGCAGACGCCACCTGACGGGACTGACAGGCCATCACGGCACAGGCGATGCCTGCGATCGCGGTCAATCGGAGCCATGGGGAAATCGGGCGCAGCGATGACAGGCGGGAATAGGGACGGAGAAGCAACATTGATCATCCTTGAACTGCAGAGAATAAAGCGCGCGAAGATACCGCTGCCCGGCGGAGTACGTCTACGGCACTCGGCAAAACTCGCAGCGTTTGAACCGGCCCCTTCCCGGCTAAAGCCGGTCCCACTAAAAGCAACGCGCTCGGCCCGTAGGACTGGCTTCAGCCGGGAAAGCGTCGTGCTTCACGCTACAAAATGAAGGTGTTCATGCCGGCCTATTCCCGGCTGAAGCCGGTCGCACTGAAAGCAACGCGCTCGGCCCGTAGGACCGGCTTCAGCCGGGAAAGCGTCGTGCGTCACGCTACAAAAATGAGGCGTTCACACTGGCCCCTTCCCGGCTAAAGCCGGTCCCACGAACAGCAGTGCAGTCACACTGGCACACCGCGTACTCATAGTGGGACCGGCTTCAGCCGGGAAGGCGTCATGGGTCACGCCACACCAATCCGAACCTTCACACCGCAAATCGGCAACTGACAAACCGATCTCCGCCTTCAGCCACCGGCATGCGACAATCACGCACCGAACAGCGTCGGCCTTTTCACGGTCTGACGTCGAGACACTTGCGTGGATGAGCCCGATGATCAATGCCCTCGTATTTTTCGCAACCGTGATCGGCATGGAGGGCTTTGCCGTGTTTGCGCACAAATACATCATGCACGGTTGGGGCTGGGGCTGGCATAAGTCGCACCACGAGCCGAGAACCGGCTGGTTCGAGAAGAACGATCTGTATGCCGTGGTGTTCGCCGGGTTCGCCATCGTGCTGATCGCGCTGGGCACTGCGGGGGCGCATCCGCTGGAGTGGATCGGCGCAGGGATGACCGCTTACGGCTTTCTGTATTTCGTCGCCCACGACGGCCTGGTGCACAAGCGCTGGCCGTTCAAGTACGTGCCGCGCAATGGCTACCTCAAACGCCTGTATCAGGCGCATCTGATGCACCACGCGGTGTCGGGCAAGGAGCGCTGCGTGTCGTTCGGCTTTCTCTACGCGCCGAGCGTTACTCGGTTACGCGCTCAGCTCCGACGCTTGCATGACGGCCCGTTGCACAAATCCGACCCGGACGTTGCCAAAGGTTCGCAGGCCGCGCCGGCCACTGCCGACCACGAGTCACGCTAGCCTTCCACGCCCCCACCAACACCAGTCGCAGCTTGTCCAGCTTGCTGGTCGAGACCCGCGCATCCCAGGCCCGCGCGCCGCGCTCCCTGACCTTCACCCCGATCTCGCGGTAGACGCACCCCGCCGTCGCTACTGCCCAGGCCGATCGCCATGGCAGTGCGGTCAAGCCGGCATTGGCACTCTCGTAGTACGGCTCGGCCATGTCCACCAGCCGCTTTGCCAATACGGCTACCGCTGGACGGTATTCCGGAGATGCAAGGCGATCGTGGGGAATGCCCAACTCATCCAGCCATTCCCCCGGCAGGTAGCAACGCCCCACCGAAGCGTCTTCGACGATGTCCCGGGCGATGTTGGTCAGCTGAAACGCCAGCCCCAAATCACAGGCGCGGTCGAGGGTCGCCTCGTCACTCACGCCCATGATCTGAGCCATCATCAGCCCGACCACGCCGGCCACGTGATAGCAGTACTCCAGCGTGTCGTCGACGCGCCGGTATTCGCGCTGGCTGACGTCCATCGCGAAGCCATCCAGATGCTGCAGGGCGTAGCGCTGCTCGATGCCATGGCGCAGGACAACTTCCCGGAACGCTTCGAACGCCGGGCTGTGGGTCGGCGTGCCGGCATACACGGCGTGGGTCTGGGCGATCAGCCGTTGCAGGCGCTCGGTGACTTCCTGCTGACTGACCACCGAAGCCGAGTGCCCCGCTTCCTGGCCGTCAATGACGTCGTCGCAATGCCGACACCACGCATAGAGCATCACCGCGCTGCGACGGGTCACGGGATCGAAGAGTCGCGACGCGGCGGCGAAGCTTTTCGAGCCGACTTCAATGCTCTGGGTGGCGTGGTCGAGCAGCGCCTGATCGGCCACGCTCATGAGTGCAGGTCCTCCAGCATCAGCCCGGCCGTGGCCTTGGCGGAACCGATGACACCCGGCACCCCGGCGCCCGGGTGCGTGCCGGCGCCGACCAGGTACAGATTGCTCAGGCTTGCGTCGCGGTTATGGGGGCGGAACCACGCGCTTTGTCGCAGGATCGGCTCAAGGGAAAACGCCGAACCGAGGTGCGCGTTGAGTTCGCCCTTGAAATCCTGGGGCGTGAAGATGCGGCTGGTGACCAGATCCTCGCGCAGGCCCGGCATGTAGTACTTCTCCAGGTACGCGAAGATGCGGTCGCGGTAGCGCGGCCCTTCCACTTCCCAGTCGATATCGGCGTTGCCCAGGTGCGGCACCGGTGACAGCACGTAATGGCTCGAACACCCCGGCGGCGCCAGGCTCGGGTCGGTGATGCACGGCGCGTGCAGGTACAGCGAGAAATCCTCGGCCAGCGCCGCGCCCTTGAAAATCTCCTGAATCAGCGCCTTGTAGCGCGGGCCGAAGCACACCGTGTGGTGCTGCAACTGGGGCTGCGGACGCTTGAGCCCGAAATGGATGACGAACAGTGAGTTGCTGAAGCGCTTGCCCTTCAGCCGTGCGCCTTCCTTGACCCCGCGCGGGTGGCCGCCGAGCAGTTCGGCGTAGGTGTGCATCACGTCGGCGTTGGAGGCCACGCAATCGGCGCTGATCTGCCGGCCGTCCTTGAGGCGCACGCCGGTCACTCTCTGGCCACTGGTGTCAATGCTGGCGACATCGGCGTTGAGCTCGAAACGCCCGCCGATGTCTTCGAACAGCTTGAACATGCCCTGCACCAGCGCGCCGGTCCCGCCCTTGGGAAACCACACGCCCCACTGGCGTTCGAGGGCGTGAATCAGCGTGTAAATGGAGGACGTTGCAAACGGATTGCCCCCCACCAGCAGCGAGTGAAACGAAAACGCCTGACGCAGTTTGTCGTCCTCGATGAACTCCGACACCATGGAATACACGCTGCGCCATGCCTGCAACTTCGCCAGCTGCGGCCCGGCCTGAACCATGTCGCGGAACGACAGGAACGGCACGGCGCCGAGCTTCAGATAGCCTTCCTGAAACACCGCTTTGGAATACGCCAGAAAGCGCTGATAACCGGCGACGTCCTTGGGGTTCAGTGCCGCGATCTGGGTGTCGAGGGACTGCTGGTCGTTGGCGTAATCGAACTTCGTGCCGTCTTCCCAGCACAGGCGATAGAACGGCGACACCGGCAGCAACTCGACGTAATCCTTGATGGATTTGCCGGCGGCGGTGAACAGCTCTTCGATGGCCGTCGGGTCGGTGATCACCGTCGGCCCCGCGTCGAAGGTGAAACCCTGATCTTCGTAGACGTAGGCGCGGCCACCGGGCTTGTCGCGTTTTTCCAGCAGCGTCGTCTGCACGCCCGCCGCCTGAAGCCGGATGGCCAGGGCCAGGCCGCCGAAACCGGCACCAATCACAATTGCGCTTTTTGCTTGAGTCATTTCAATTCTCGTTGTGCTTAGGCAGGTGATGCCTGGCCTGGTAATGCTTGGGCAGGTAACGGACCGCGGCTTTGACCGCCTCGTTGATCGGTACGGGCGGCTTGCCGGTGAGCACTCGCAGCTTGTCGGCCAGGCTACTGCGCCCTGCGTAGAAACGGCTGATCAGGCCTTCGGACAGTCCGTAAAACCGCTGCATCACCTGCCAGCGATTGGACGGACGTCCGGCCAGGAACAGCATGCGATTAAGCAGCCGATAGAAACCCTGGGAGTGCCACGCGTGCCGCGCGATAGCGCGAATGCCGGCGTCCAGCGACTCGGCATCCAGCCTGGACTGAACGGCGATCCACTCCGCCAGCCGCACGGCATGGGGCAGCGAATAGCCGGTGGTGCAATGAAACAGCCCGGCCCGCAAACCGGATCGTGGCTGGCCCGCCGCTTCGCGCCAGAACCCGGCGAAATCCCCGGCCAGGGTGATCGGCAACACGCCCTGCTCTTCGCGCAGGCACTCGGCAATCTCCCAGCCTTGGGCGGCGGCGTAGTCGGCGATGTGCTGACGAAGCTGGTCAGATGAAAACGAATGCTGGTCGACGTAATGGGTGTCCTCGATCAGCAGGGTGTCAGCTGAAAAAGGCAGCACGTAGACGAAGCGGTAGCCCTCCCCCTGCGCGACGCGGGCATCCATGATGATCGGCGCGGTCAGGCCATGGGGCGCCTGCAAACGCAGCAACTGACCCAGAAACGCCTGCTGCCCCAGCACCATGTGCGCCGTGGCCTGCACGCCACGGCCATCGATCACCGCTCGGGCGTGAAGCCGCTCGCCGCCTTCCAGCACCACGGCGTTGGGAGTGAGGTCGGTGATGCGTCGGCCGGTCAGGAGCGCATCGCCCAAAGCGGGCTCGATGACCTCGGCAAAGCGTTCCGAGGTGATGCTGGCATAGCCACTGTTCAACCGTCGCGAGCGTTGCGGGAAGTGCACGTCATAGGCCGACCAGCGCTGCACCACCAAGGGCTGCAGCCATTGATGCTGCTCGGCCGTGAGGTCGCCTTCGTGGTAGGACCAGGTGTGATTGCCGCCCAGGTGCGTCTGCTCTTCGATGCACAGCACCCGCAGCTCCGGCCGCAGCTGTTTGAGGCGCCAGGCGATCAGCCCGTTGGCGAGGCCGCCGCCGGCAAGAATCAAATCGTAGGTCATGGCATCAACCCCGCCAGCACTGGCTCACCCGTGCGCACCACGGCTTCGACAATGTCGGCGGCGCGGGAGGTGCCGCCAGCGTTCGCCAGCTCGGTCGCCAGGCGCTCAAAAGGCTCGACGGACAGCCCGCGCAGTTGGGTAAGGCGCTCGCGAATCTGCCCGGCCCCGGCGCCGCGCCGCAATTGCAGGCCAATCCCGGCATGGGTAACGCGCGACGCAACGCCCGGCTGATCAAACGCGATGGGCATCACCAGCATCGGCGTGCGCGCCACGATAGCGTCCATCACGGTGTTCAAGCCGCCGTGGGTCACCACCGCATCGGCGTGTTGCAGCGCCCATTGTTGCGGCGCGAAATCGGTCACCCAGGTCGCGCCGGCCTTTATCAACCGCTGCTCTTGCCGGGCATCGAGCCCGCCACAATGGGCGACCAGCAACTGCGCGTCCAATTGCCGGCTGGCCGTGGCGATGCGCTTGAACATGTCATAGCGACTGCCCTGCAGCGTGCCGAGGCTGGCGAAGATGAATGGCCGGGCGGGGTCAATCGGCCATTCGCCCGGCTGTTCGGTCTGAGGCGCCCGCAGTGGCCCGACCGCGTGAAAATTGGCCGGTGGATGCTGACGGGGGAAATCGAATCCGGGAAGCGTCTGGCTGATCTGCGCGTACGGCGAGAGGCATTCATGCAGCCCGTCGCGGGGCTCGATGGCCAGACGCCGTGACGCATCACGCAGCACCTTGCTCAACGGACTCATCAGCCAGTCGTACACCTTGCGGCTGCCTTCGAACACATGCTGACTGCGTTCATCGGTGGCGTAGGCAAAGGGCATCACCGGCAGCGGCAACTGCGGCTCGCGGTTGACCGGCAAGGCGCAGGCCACCGAGACATACGGCAAGCCCAGCCCTTCGGCGACCATGCCGCCCGCCGCTTCCATCTGATCGCACAGCAGGGCCTCGATCTGCCGCACCGCCAGTGCAGAGGGCAGCTCGGCACACAGCATGCGCGTGGTGTCGCACAGGTCGCGGATCACCCGGCGCAGGCGCAACGGATTGTTCGAGCAGGCCGCACGGCGCAGCGCGGCTTCAAGACTGCCCGGCGGATGACTGAGGGCACCGAGGGCGTGAAAGCCGATGCGCGGATCGGTCAGCCAGCGGCGGGCATCGGCCTGCTGGAAAAAGGTCACCTGATGACCCCGGTCGATCAGCGTCCCGGCCAAGGCCTGAAACGCCTGAAAGTGGCTGTAGAATGCCGGTGCCACCACCGCAAAATGGGTCATGACAGCAACGACTGCAGGGTGTTGGGCGCCACTAGGCGAGCACTGCGCAACGCGCGCAGGTCCTCTGAACCGGTGCAGAAACAGGCGATACGCAGCTGGCGGATAACGATGTCGAAGTGTTCGATGACGGCGGCGGTGGACAGGGTCGCGTTACGCAGCACGCCTGCGGCCTGGCCGACGACATCCGCGCCCAGACGAATCGCCTTGGCCACGTCGATGCCATTGTGGATGCCGCCGGCGGCAATCAGTGGCGTGTCCGGCAAGGCCTGGCGAACCATGGCCAGGCTGACGGCGGTCGGGATGCCCCACTGCGCGAATGCCATGGCGACCTCGCGATCGGCGGGGCTCTGGGCGCGCTCGGCTTCCACCGCAGCCCAACTGGTGCCACCGAGCCCGGCAATGTCCAGCACCTGCACGCCGGCATTCACCAGCGCCAGTGCAACATCGGCAGACAGGCCAGCGCCCACTTCCTTGACCACCACCGGCACGCCGACATCGAGCACCACGCGGTGGATGGCGTCGAGAATGCCCTGCCAGCGCCGGTCGCCACCGACCTGCACCGCTTCCTGCAAGGGGTTCAGATGAATAATCAACGCGTTGGCCTGAAGCATGTCGACCGCACGGCGGGCCATGTCCAGGCCGTCAGGCTCGATCAGCTGCGCGGCGCCGATGTTGCCCAGCAGCGCGATGTCCGGCGCCAGACGCCGCAGTTCGCGGGTCAGACCCTGATCTCCGCCGTTCTGCAAGGCCACCCGCTGCGAGCCGACGCCCATGGCGATGCCCAGTTCCTGAGCGGCTTCGGCCAGATGACGGTTGATCGCGGTGGCCCGCTCGGCCCCGCCGGTCATGGAGCTGATAAGCAACGGCGCGCGCAATGCGATGCCCAGCAGGGAGCCGCTCACGTCAATGTCGTCCAGATTCAATTCCGGCAGCGCACAGTGTTCGAAGCGGATGTCGTCCAGTCCGGAAAAGGAGGTACGCACGCTGGCGCGCCTGTCCAGCACGATATCGAGGTGATCGTCTTTGCGACGACCCATATCGCTGTGAGTCATACTCGCTCCATGCAGCTGAATTATTGAACGGGCCCTACGGTCTTCTGCAGATGCAATCTTGTACAAAACCGATTTTCCTGTACAACTTTGCCGTATCTTGAGGCATTTAGAAACAGCAGTCGTTCCGTGATGACCGGTCTCGCACGCCGAACCGCTCCGCGACGAACAGTTTTACCGCTAAAGCATAGGGAAAGACCGATGGCAGGTAACGTCGACACAACAATCAAATCGGGCTTTGCCGGGCGACTGGGAGACGTCCGGGCGGCAATCGAAACGCGCCTCTCCGAGCTGCTGCCCGAATCCGGCAACGAGCGCGATCTGGTGGCCCTGGCCATGCGTGAATCGACGTTGGCGCCGGGCAAGCGGATGCGCCCGGTGCTGTTGGTGCTGGCGGCCGAAGGGCTGGTCGAGGCCAGCCATGAGAACAGTCGCACGATCAGGCGACAGGCCGTGGACCTGGGCTGCGCCGTCGAGATGATTCACGCCGCATCCCTGGTGCTCGACGACATGCCGTGCATGGACAACGCGTCGCTGCGTCGCGGCCAGCCCACGGTCCACCTGAAGTTCGGTGAAGACGTGGCCATTCTGACCGCCATCGCCCTGCTCAGCCGCGCCTTCGGTGTTGTCGCGAGCATCAGCGATCTGGCCGCCACCATCCGCACTGAACTGGTCGAGGTGCTGGCCAATACGGTAGGCATGCAAGGCTTAGTGCGCGGGCAGTTTCAGGATTTGCGCGACGGCCAGCGCAGCCGTGACGCGGACGAGATCGCCCTGACCAACAACCTGAAAACCGGCGTGTTGTTCGGCGCGATCATGGACATGGTCTGGCTCATCAGCGGCGCGCAGGACGATCAGCGGCCGCTGTTGCAGAACTTCGCCATGGAGCTGGGCCAGGCGTTCCAGATGTACGACGATTTGCGCGACCGCTGCGCCGACAGCGACAAGGATCAAGGCAAGGACGACGGCAAATCGACCTTCGTTTCGCTGTACGGCGAGGACAAGGTCAAGCGGCAACTGGCGCTGCACTTGTCCAGCGCCGAGCAGGCGCTGCGCGAGGTTTACGGCGATGCATCGACCATCGCCGGCTACCTGCGGCTGATCTTCGAGAAGGCTGGGCTCAACGGCTAGCCGACTGCGAACCCAGCTTGGCAATGGCTTGCTTGAGCTGTTCGCCGTCCGAGAACCGTTCCTGACGGACGACCGCGCCGTTTTTCAGGGTCAGCCACTGCACGGTGTCGCGGTCGCCGTCGTAGGCCGAGGCGACCCGGGCTTCGCGGTCCAGCAGGATGCGGTACTTGGCCGAACGCATGGCAGGCACAGCCACCATCTTTACCAGGGACGGCATCTTCTCGATGTCCGCCACGTACACAACGTGACGCTGCTCCAGGTAACCCTCGGGATTGTCTTCCAGTGCGGCGTTGACCATCTTCGCCGCCGCCATGCTGCGGGCGATCAACAGCACCTGGGCCTGATCGTCCAGGGTATAGGCCTTGTCGAACTGGTCGAGCAGCGTCCATTTGGCGATCGGCTGGGGCGCGTCCTGGGCGAATGCATTGAGACTGAGAAACAGAGCGAGGGCCGCAAATTGCCGCATGGTTTAAATCCCTTCAGCAGGAAAGATTGAACAAAGATAAGCGTCGAGGACAAGGCTGGTCGACCCGCGCCTGTCCGCCATTCTGGAGCCAATGATGGCTCAACAAATGACGCGTGCGCCAATTTACCAGCAAGCGGTCCGCCCGGTTCGCCTGTTATGGGCTTTGCAGGTGATTTCCCGGCTGAAGCCGGTTCCACTAATCGACCGCGTACTCCCTGGGGTACAGGCAAACCTCGACTGTAGGACCGGCTTTAGCCGGGAAGGCGTCGGTTGTCACGCTGCAGAATTGATGGTGCTCATGCGGGCCTCTTCCCGGCTGAAGCCGGTCCTACGAGACCGCGTACACCCAATGGGATCGGCAAATCTCGACTGTATGCCCGGCTTTAGCCAGGAAGGCGCCGGCGGGCACGCTGCAGAATTGATGGCGCTCACACTGGCCTCTTCCCGGCTGTAGCCGGTCCTACTAAGGGTCCTACTACGAGACCGCGTACACCCAGTGGCCTTGGCAAACCTCGACTGCAGGACCGGCTTCAGCCGGGAAGGCGTTGGCGGTTACGCTGCAGAATTGATGGAGCTCACGCGGGCCTCTTCCCGGCTGAAGCCGGTCCTACTAAGGGTCCTACTACGAGACCGCGTACACCCAGTGGCATTGGCAAACCTCGACTGTAGGACCGGCTTTAGCCGGGAAGGCGTTGGCGGTTACGCTGCAGAATTGATGGAGCTCACGCGGGCCTCTTCCCGGCTGAAGCCGGTCCTACTAAGGGTCCTACCACCAGACCGCGTACACCCAATGGGATCGGCAAACCTCGACTGTACAGACTGTGTGAAAACCTAGCCAACCTGCCTCAGATCTAAGAAAATGCCCCGCATCGAAAG
>LIDZ01010805.1_pt10 | contig 36374 bp, 28 predicted proteins | sample 644651 | NCBI WGS metagenome assembly LIDZ01 (sample SAMN03856242, study PRJNA289617) | food metagenome | isolation source: wine grapes on drying loft during traditional withering process | host: Vitis vinifera cv. Corvina | place: Italy: Gargagnago di S. Ambrogio di Valpolicella | collected 2014-01 | reverse complement strand
TCTTTGCCGCCAGCGTCCCAGATGGTCTCGAATACCGACTGCCCAGGTGCCCATTTATAGACGTCGTCGCCGGTGTGATAGTGGGTGTTGGCACCGTATATGAACTGCATGGCCGCGACATCGAGCAGCATCGGCGTGGTGGGCTTGAAGCTGTAATTGTTGGTGTAGCTCATGATGGTGTAACGCGCATCTTCGAATTTGGCATCGAGCAGAACATCGTTGTACTGCGAGGCTTCGAACGAGTGCTTCAAGCCCAGTGCATGACCGGTTTCGTGCATGAACGTGAGGTAATCATCCGTGCCCTTGGCAGGATCGGCCGCGTTGACGTTCGGCCCGATCCAGACATCGCCGGAGCGACCCAACGTACCTGGCGCATAAGCCTGGCCAAACTCGGTGCCTTGCAACCCCTTGAAGCCACCGAAACGGATGTCTCCGACATTATCGGGGGTGTCCTGCACTTCGGTGAACTTGATATCTGCCACTGCACTCCAGGCATCCAGTGCGCTTTTTGCGGCTGCCGCCTGGGCGTCGGTCAGCGAATAGGCATCGCCCGGTTCCTGAGAGCGACTGTAGTCAGTGGCATAGACAGAGTCGGCCTTATGAAAACTGTAAGTCAAATGGGTGCCGGACGAATCCCCGAGCCAGAATGGCCCCCATAGCAGACTGGTGACTCGATCGTCGGGAGCTCCCTCGGGCAGAAGTTCGGCAGGACTTGATTCATTTGGGCCGGGCATTGGCGTTGCTCCAGAAGAATACGGACGTTATTAATGGGCTCACGATCTTTGCCAAGGCAAAAACCGGACGGCAGTTTATTACACAGCACGTACAATATGGACATAATAAGTTACAAATGCCGCATTCAGAAAGGCCCGCTCGTTACTCTCGACACCTGCAAACTTCTTATGTCGAGCGAACTTTAATTTTTATTACGAGCGTCATTTAATATCACCTCGATATATAGGATTGAAAGAGTCGGCGCCAACAGTAAGAAGTGACTGTTGCGAGGGTATTCGAGCCCGATCATGACGCCCTGCGAACTGCGCCCGATTGCCTCACTGTATGTCGACCGAGTAGCCCGAATAAGGGGGACACCGCTCAAACCTGCGCACGCCGAGCTGATTTATGCGGTGTATACCTTGCTGCGCTCTATGGATCATAGGCATCATAAGACCTATTTCATCCGATCGCGGTGCGCCCCATGACCCACCACCCTGCGCCACTTCCCGCCAGCGAGGAAGAACGTGTCCTGTCCCTTGAGCATCTCAAGATACTGGACAGTGCTCCCGAGCAAGACTTCGACGACATTGTGCTGCTCGCCACAACACTGTGCGACGCGCCCATTGCGCTGGTCTCGCTGGTTGACCGAGAACGCCAGTGGTTCAAGGCCTGCATCGGCCTGGACGTGCAGGAGACGCATCGCGACCTGGCATTCTGCGCCCACGCCATCCTGCAGCCTTCCGATGTGCTGGTGGTTGAAGACGCGACCACCGATCCTCGCTTCAGAGAGAGCCCGCTGGTGCTGGGGCCTCCCTACATCCGCTTTTATGCAGGTGCGCCGATTCGTACCGAGGCCGGCCATGCACTGGGCACCGTCTGCGTGATCGATATCTGGCCGCGCGTACTGAGCGACCAGCAACGTCGTGCCCTGCTGGCACTGGCGCGGCAAACCGCAGCCCTGATGCAATACCGCCTGGTTTCGGAGCAGCGTGACCAGCACGCCGCCGAACTGGCGCTGGGGCTCGAAAGCTCACAGAGCCAAAGCCTGGCGCTGGAGCGCAACCTGCGCCAGTCGCAACGGGTGTCGTCGCTGGGCATGCTCACCGCTAGCATCGCTCATGACTTCAACAACCTGCTCCAGGCACTGAGCGCCAGCCTGCAACTGATTCGCATGCGCTCACGCCGACCGACCGACGTCGAGACGCTCAGCGATACCGGACTCCGAGCGGTGGATCACGGTCGCCAACTGGTGACTCGCCTGCTCAACAGCGTTCGCCAGGACGGTTCCGAACTGATCTGCATCGATGTCAGCGAACGGATCGATGCCGCGCGTGATCTTCTGTTGCGTTCGGCGGGCGACACGCTGGAGCTGTCATTCGACCTATCCGCCCGAGGCTGGGGCGTGTTGTGCGCCGAAGCGCAATTGCATACCACCTTGTTGAATCTGCTGAGCAATGCGCGTGATGCAATTTCAGGCCCCGGCAAGGTGCATATCTCGACCCGGCTGGAGTCCGTCAAGGACGACCCGCAATTCCCGGAAGGCGATTATCTGGTACTCAGCGTGAAAGATAACGGTCCTGGCATGACCGCCGAGCTCAAGGAGCAGATGTTCGAACCCTTCTTCACAACCCGAAGTTCGGACCCGGGTGCCGGGCTTGGCCTTGTTCAGGTGCAGGAGTTTGCGGTAAATGCCGGCGGAGGCGCACGCGTCGAAACAGCACCTGGAAGCGGCACTACCGTGCATCTCTACTTGAGAATACTGGGCCCGATCAGTGCAACGAACGCACCAGCCCATATAACCGAACAATAACAACGGCTCATCGCCGGCGAGGCGTGGTTACTTCAGATACCCGTTAAATACCCGTTAAATAGAAATGGCCGAACATTCACTGTTCGGCTTTTTTATTTTCTAACCCGCTTAATCCTGTCGCCGGGTGCCTCAAGGCCAATGGCGTCGTATGACCGCGTTGACCAGCGGCTCCGCGTCAACCTTTAGCAACAGCGCATGAAAATCCGCCCGGGTGTTACGCAGGTGCTCGCGCGCGCCACTCCATCGCGTCACGACAGAGGCCAAAATCTCCACTGCGCCGGGCGCATCGCAACGCCAGATCCCGGCATCACCAAACAGGTCGGCAAACGTCTCCCAGTGTTCATGCAACCGCGTCCGGGCGCCCGCTTCGAGCAGCCTTTCCAGACCATCGTCGGAACCTGCCAGCCAGCGCTGCGGGTAATCAATGATCCCGATGGCGGCGTAGCAATTGGCTGCAATGTAAACCAGCGCGCGTAGCGCTTGAGCACGCTGCGCGGACTTGCCAGGCAGAAGTCCGGAGTCGGGGTGCTCCAGGCCCAGATAAATCAGGATCGCAGCACTTTCAGTGAGTACCGTGCCATCGGCCAGCAACAGCGTGGGGACCTGCATCAACGGGTTGACCCGCCTCAACGCCTCCTTGCCAGGCCCCTCTTCCCACCCACAGGCTTCGCTCAGGGTAAAAGGCACCGAGCAACGCCGAAGCGCTATCTCGATCGCAGCCGAACCCGAACCTTGCGTGCCGAAAAGCGTGTACATAGCAGTGCTCCTTGCCAGGTGCTGCAGGCTCGCTCCGCGCAGTCATACTGACGGAGGAGCGAACAAATGGGCGTGCATGAAATCAATGAAGACTCGCAGGCGCAGCGAAAGATGCTTGCTGGACGGCCAGAGCAATCTGAACGTTCCGGTATGCACCGTGTAGTCATCCAGGACAGGTATCAGCTCGCCGTTGCGAATGGCCGATAAAATCATGAAGTCCGGCAGACAGGCAATTCCCAACCCGGCCCGCGCGACGTCCACCAGAATCTCGGTGGTATTACACACCATGGCCTGGGGTAACTCGAGATCGTCGACGCCTGCCTCACGGCGCAGTGGCCAGTGTTCAAACCTTCCAGTGGAAGGAAACTTGTGCAACAGGCAGGCGTGCTGACTCAGGTCCCCAGGATGCCGGGGTATACCGTGCCGGGCAAAATAGTCCGGAGCGCCGACAACGCGCAATTGGAAACTGCCCATCCGCTTCGACATCAGCCCCGAGTCACCGGGATCGCCGGTGCGTAACACGATATCGAAGCCCTCCTCGATGATATCGACCATGCGGTCGGAGAAATCGATGTCCAGTTCGATATCGGGATAGGTACGCATGAAGTCGATGATCACCGGCATCACCAGTCCGCTGACCAATGGCAAACTGATCCGCAACCTGCCCTTGGGCAAGTCTCTGGCATTGCTCAACTCCATTTCCGCCGCTTCCAGCTCCGACAGAATCCGCCGGCAACGCTCCAGGAATATCGAGCCTTCCAGCGTCAGGGCGATACTGCGCGTACTGCGATGAAAAAGGCGGACGCCGAGGCTCTCCTCCAGACGGCCAATACTCTTGCCGATCCCCGACGAAGAGATGCCCAGGCGTTTTCCGGCCTGGGTAAAACTCCGCGTTTCAGCAACCAGAACGAACACGGCGATGCTTCCGAGCGATTCCAATACCCACTCCTATTCAGGACAACCCTGTCCTATACGTTCGGAACATAAGCCTGTTTTTGTTTGCGGGCGCAACCCCTAATCTCGCGGCAGGGCGATCGCTCTTGGATAAACGCGTGCACCACGGCAAAACCCAGGCACGCTTCACAGGGACATTGCACATGACCACAGCACACAGGGTTCAAACACAGCCCACTGCAGGACGATGGGGGCAACTGCTCGCCGCTTGCCTGACCGGCATTCTGATCCCGTTATGCTTCACGGGCCCTGCCGTGGTTCTGCCTTCGATAAACCAGGCACTGGGCGGATCAGCCGTCGAGCTGACCTGGGTCATCAACGCCTACATCCTGACCTACGGCAGCGCGATGATGGCCGCCGGGAGCCTGACGGATATCTACGGCAGAAAACGCGTCTGGTTGATCGGGCTGGCGATCTTCGTGCTCTCCACCTTCGCCATTCCGGCAGCCTCCTCCGTCGTCCAGATCGACCTGCTCAGACTGGTGCAAGGCCTGGGTGGCGCGGCAGCGTTCGCCGGGGCGATGTCGTCGCTTGCCCAGACCTTTCATGGCGCCGAGCGCACCCGAGTCTTCAGCCTGCTGGGCACCACCTTCGGTATAGGTCTGGCCTTCGGCCCTCTCGCAGCCGGCTCGCTGGTGGATTCGGCAGGCTGGAAATGGTCATTCCATGCGACTGCACTCATCGGCGTCGCGGGGTTCCTGCTGGTGCTGTTCAGCGCCACCGAGTCAAAGGATCCCGACGCAACAGGTATGGACTGGCCGGGCGCAATCAGTTTTACCGCAGCGTTGACCCTGTTCACTTATGCCGTTCTGCTCGCCCCTGAAGAGGGTTGGACCGATCCATTGGTGATGGGTGGCATCATCGGCTCACTGCTGCTGTTCTGGGTATTCATTGCGGTGGAGCGGCGCGTCGCCCGTCCCATGCTGGATCTCTCGTTGTTCAAGAGCGCGCGCTTTGTCGGCGTGCAGATTCTTGCAGCCACTCCCGCATTTTTCTTCGTCGTGCTGATCATCATGCTGCCAGCGCGCTTCATTGGCATCGACGGCCTCAGCGCCCTGGAAACCGGGCAGATGATGACTGCCCTGGCAGCGCCCCTGCTGATCGTGCCCCTGCTTGCCGCGCAGCTGGCACGTCGTTTCACGTCAGGACTGCTGTCCGGCGTCGGGCTGCTGCTGGTGGCGGCCGGCCTGTTATGGCTGGCGCTGGCACTGGACAGTGGTGCGATCAGGACAGCGTTGCTGCCGATGGCCTTGATCGGTATCGGTATCGGCCTGCCCTGGGGGCTGATGGATGGCATGGCGATCAGTGTCGTCGAAAAGGAACGCGCCGGTATGGCCACCGGCATCTTCAATGCGGTACGCGTTTCGGCAGACGGGATCGCTATCGCAATCGCCGGCGCCCTGCTTGCAACGTTCATTCAATGGGGACTTTTCGACGCACTCAAGGGTGTCTCACCTGAGGTGGTCACCGAAGCGGCCAACCGCGCCGCCCTGGGCGACTTGCACAATGCGACCAGCCTGCTGTCCGGCCAGGCAGCGTTGCTGCATCAAGAGTACGTCAGTGCCTTCCGCAACCTGCTGTTCATTCTCAGCGCCGCCACCGTACTGACGGCCGTGGCGGTCTTTGCGCTGCTTGGTCGCGTACGCGCTCATGAAGAACCACCCGTAGAGCCCTCCAACACGCTTGAACTGGCGGGCGAAACCAAGTGAGTCCCTATGAAATACCAGGCGCAAAGCGGCATCCCGCCTTTGCAAAGGTGTTCGCGCCGGGTCATCTCACGTTCGGGCTGATTGCGCCACTGGAGGGCTACCCCGACTCCGCAGCACCGACCATGAAAGACCATCTGGCCCTCGCCATTCAGGCCGACAAGGCCGGTTTCGCCGCGCTGTGGCTGCGCGACGTACCGCTTCTCGATCCGGGGTTCGGCGACGCCGGTCAAGTGTTCGACCCTTTTGTCTACGCCGCGCTGCTGTCTGCCGTCACCCGGCAAATCTGCATCGGCACGGCAGGTATCATATTGACGTTGCGCAATCCGCTGATGGTGGCCAAACAGGCGTGCAGCGTGGACGTGTTGCTTGAGGGACGCTTCCTGCTGGGTTTGTCTACAGGGGACAGGCCAGGCGAATACCCCGCGTTCGGCGAGCATTTCGACACCCGCGCAGAACGCTTCAGAGACGGCGTCGAACTGCTGCACGCGGTGACCGAGCAGTCTTTTCCAGTGTTCAGATCGCGCCATTACGGGCAACTCAATGGCGCGCTGGACCTACTGCCGAAACCGCTTTTCGGGCGGCTGCCGATGCTTGCCATCGGCCGCTGTCAGCAGGACATCAAATGGCTGGCCAATCACATGGATGGCTGGATATGGCATCAGAGCGGCTTCGACACCCTGCCTGAAGTGATCAATCATTGGCGCAGTGCCAATGAGCAAAGGCACTTCAAGCCCTACGGCTATGCGACGTTCTTCGATCTGGACGAGAACAAGGACGCGCCGATGAAAGTCGGCCGCGGAATCAGTACCGGGCGCAACGCCCTCATCGCCCTGTGGCAGCGTCAGCGGGAACAGGGGGTTTCGCATGTGGCGCTGAACCTCAAGCCCCTGAGGCGTCCGGCCACAGAAGTGTTGCAAGAGCTGGAAGAGTATGTGCTGCCGTACTTCCCGACCCGCCGGGGTGATCATGCCTGACCGAATACTTCATCGGCACGGCCACCGCAGGTTCAGGATGTAGCAAGGACGAACGATTCAACTACCGACCTGGGAGGTCACGATGCGCGCTGAAAAATCCTATCCGATAAAAACCAACCCGATGCGCAGCAGCCCGAACAAGATACAGCTGGGTGTTTTCTCCACCAATACCGAGGGTGGCTGCACCGTCACTAATGCGCCTGAACGCCTGCGCGGAGACGATTGGGCTGGCAACCTGGAAATCGCCCGGATTGCCGACGATGCGGGGTTTGAGGCCTTCATACCGGTAGGCCGCTGGAAAGGTTTCGGCGGTACCAACAATACTGGCGGTGTCTGTTTCGAAACCTATACCTGGGCTGCCGGGATTGCAGCCCTGACCAGTCAGATCGCCGTGTTCACCACCTCGCACCTGCCCACCGTGCACCCGCTGTTCGCGGCCAAACAAGCGGTAACCATCGACCACATCAGCGGCGGGCGCTTCGGGCTGAATATCCTCTGCGGCTGGTATGGCGCGGAAATGCGCATGTTCAGCGGCCATATGATGGAGCACGACAAACGCTACGACTACGCGGAAGAGTGGCTGCACATTGCAAAAAATGCCTGGGAGCAGCAGACCCCGTTCGACTTCAAAGGCGAGTATTTCAACATCTGCGGCGCAATCTCGCAGCCACAGCCCCTGAATAAACCCTACCTGATCAACGCAGGAGGGTCGCCACGCGGCAAACTGTTCTGTGCAGAACATTGCGATGCCGCGTTCCTGATCGTCAAACATCTGGACGGCGAACAGGCCGTGCGTGAGCAGATTGCGTCCTACAAGGACCTGGCGAAACAGAAGTTCGGCCGTGACATAAAGATATGGTGTTATGGCTATGTGGTGCAGAAGGACACGCAAGAGGAAGCAGACGCTTACCTGGACTATTACGCCAATCAGGTGGGTGACGATGAGGGCTGCGACATCATCACCGGCGAGCTGGGTATCCAGACCGGCATTTTCACCCCCGAAGACGCCGTGCGTTTCCGTTTCCACTTCAAGGCCGGATTCGCCGGGGTACCACTGGTGGGCACACCCGAGAAGATCGTGGAGCTGTTCAGGAAATATTCTGACTGGGGAATCGACGGCATTGCCCTGACGTGGCTCGATTACCACGAGGGTATAAAGGACTTCGTGAGAGAAACACTGCCACTGATGGAAGACGCGGGCCTGCGTGAATCCAGAGGTGTGGAGGCGATTGCTTCGAAGGTGTCCGCAGAAGTGGCCTGATGGTCAGGCCGCCCTGGCAGTGCTGGCCAGGGCGGCCTTATCCGGACAGCTTAAAGGGCCAACATGCGTTGCGGATTCAACAGAGTCACCTCGGTGCGGCGCTCGCCGCTCAAGCCGAACGCGTCGAACCACTGCCCGCTCAGCGACAGCCACTGGTGGACATCGATCTGACTGGTCTGCCCCAGGTCCGAGCTGTAGACCACATTGCCGACATGACTCAACACATCGCTGAAATCCTGCCGGTCCTGATAGCCCAGCAGGTACGTCAGTGCGGTCTGCTCGATGTAGACCGATGGCTCTGTGCCGATCAGCGCAAGCTCGGCCGCGTCTAGACCGGTCAACGGATTGGCAGGCTGGTTGAGCATCAACCTTGGCACACCGATCCGCAGCGCTTCGTCTATCAACGTCCTGACTTCATTGGCATCGGCATGCCCGGTCGAGATCACCAGCGGATAGTCGCGCGCCATTCTCAGAATATCCAGCGCCTGTGGTGTCAGGCGGCCGTTCTCCGATGTCACTCTGGCAGGCTTGATGGGCTTGTCCCGCAACAGCGGATGACTCAGGTTGCGGGCCAGCGTGCTGGCATGCGTCCTGCCGGTCACGGTTGGCAAGTGAACCAGGAAACGCCCCGGCTCATCGCCACGCAAACAGAGGCTGCGCTCGACCACACGATAGTCGATGCCGCCGGCAATCTCGTTCAGCACCACCGAGCCGCTGACCGGAAAACCCTGATCGCGCGCTTCCCACGCCTGGGCTGCCGTACACCCCAGATGATTCTTCAGCACCACCCTGCCCTGTGCCCGCGCGTAGCACCTGCCCGCCTCGATCGCACCATGACGACGAATGAACGCGTCAGGATTGGCGTGGTAATGCACATCGATGAAGTTCAGCGCGTCGACCTGGCTCATTGCACACACTCCTGGCGGGTCATCAGGAACGCGTCGATGCTGTCCAGCACCTGCTGCAAGTCATCCGCCAGAGGACGCATCCCGCCCCCCTCCACGCACAACGAGCGTTGCTTCCGGCCACGGGTACGCAGCACATGGCGCGCGCCCACCAATTGCGACTTTTCGCCGAACACGCTCAACACACGCCCCTGGTAATCGAGCAGGCATTCACTGACATCCACACCAGCCAGCAACCGGAAACCCACTGTCAGGCGCTGCCCCTGCATCGAAAGCGTCGCGTCACTCTCGTGGCCGGCTGGGTCCGCGCGTTCGTGGGCCTGCCCGTCAGGCAATACCAGATTGTCCAACAGATGCCTGGCTTGCTCGACATGCCCCTGTTCGGCCAGGTCTGCCATATGTCCCAGCCTGGAATCGAGTAATCCGTCGGCCTTGGCGGGAGAAGACAGCAGCAGCAAGGCAGGTGTCGACTGCAGAAATGAAGTGCCTGCCAGTGCCTGCACCAATGCACCACCCAGGGCAACGCCGACCAGTACATCCGGCACACCCCACTGCTCGAGCGCGCAGGCCCAGCGCTCGGTAAAGGCACCAAAGTCCTCGTCTGGTACGACAGGCAGCGACAGGGAATCAAACACCGTGACCTGAAAACCGGCCGCGGTGAAATGCTCGATCAGCGGTCGGGCAAAACCACCCTCGTCCCAGACCGGCATCACCGGTGACAAAATAAAGACGCGCGAATGCCCGACACCAAAGGTCCGACAGGTCATGCAATGACTCATGGCTTTTGCTCCTGCAAAAAGGACAAGACCCGCCTTGTCGAGCGGGTCCGGTCGTTGCTCCATCGTGAGGGCTCAATCGTGACGGATCAGCGGGTCGTGCGAAGGCGTTCGACACTGGCGGCATACCCGCGCAAGGTCGACTCGATGATCAGTTGCGCAGGCAGCACCTCCTTGATCAGGTCCGCGACTTCGCCTGCCCAGATGGCCCGGATACTGACATCGTCGGCCGCCAGCGCGGCTTCATAGTCCAGGCGCAGTTGACCGGCTGACGCAGCGAAAGCCTGCTCCTCACCCACCCAGCTAGCGGAAAAGTCATTGCCGATCACACGCCCGCTGTAGCCCTCGGGCCAATCGATGCCGCGTACCTGATCGAAGATCCGGGTTCGCACCGTATCGCTCGCGACCGCCTGCAGCAGTCGCTGTTTTACCCGTTCGGAAGGCAGTGCCTCCTGCGAAGCCAGAAAGCGCGTGCCCATCATCACGCCGTCCATGCCCAGCGCCAGCGCAGCAGCCATGCCACGCCCATCGGCGATCCCGCCGGCACCGATCAGCACGACATGCTCACCCACCGCGTCGCGGACCGCCGGAAACAGCGGCAATGAAGCGCGGCGCAAACTGTGACCACCCGCCTCGGCACCTTGCACGATCAGCGCATCGGCACCGGCGTCCAGCGCTTCAAGCGCCTGGTCGACGTCATGCACCTGAACGATGACTTTGGCATTTGCCTGATGGATGGGCCTGACGAAAGGACGTACATCACCAAACGACAGGGCAACCACCGCCGGACGATACTCCAGCGCCAGAAGAAGCAATTCGAACTGTTTGGCCACGGTAAACATGACCAGGCCGACGCCCCAGGGTTGCTGCACCTCTCGCATCATCTCCAGTTCACGCGCCATCCATTGCGGGTCGCCGTAACTGGCACCCACCAGGCCAAGGCCACCGGCACGGGAAACCGCGGCCGCCAGACGCCCGCCGGAAGCGCCGCCCATGGGCGCCAGAATCAGCGGGTGGTCAATGCCCAGAAGTGAGGTCAGTGCTGTATTGATCGTGGTCATCGCATAATCCCTGTGCAATCCGAGTGAATATCAGACGAAGGCGGCCTGTGCGCCGCCCTCTTCTGCCGGTCGTGGCTCAGCCAGCCTTTTGTAAGGCAATTTCAGGGGTGATGTACTCGGCCACGTTGTACAGGTGATATTCCCAAGTGCCGGTTTCTTTCAACCGGGAGTAGCGCGACAGAAACTCTGCGTCGGTAAACAGCGACTCGAACTGGCTGCGATCGCTCCATTGCGCCTGATTGATGACGGTCTTGCCGTCGATGCTTTTCATCAGCCGGCTCCATTTGAAGGCACTGTAAGTGCGCGCCACGTAACTGACCGTCTCTTCAAGAATCTGAATGGCCAGATCCTGAGCCCCCTCATTCACCTGTACGACATTGATCAGATAAACCGCGTTGTCATCGGTGACGGATTGAGCGTCGAACAATTCCATTTTCATCATCATTTCCATTCAAGTGGGAAGGCAGATCGGTTCACGCCTGCGAAGGCATCGCGACGCTGATTTTTTCAGCGTCAGTCAGCCAGGGCTGGTCGTAGCGATAGGTGCTGCGGGCTTTTTCCAGCGTCCAGCCAGCCGATATGGCTTCGATGATGCGGCGCTCCGTCTGCTCGACCGCCTGGGCACGGCGTACGACCTCGACAGCCAGTTGCTGGGGAATCACAACACAGCCGCTGCCATCACACACCAGAAGGTCGCCGGGCCGGACTGTTACGCCATCGATGAGCAGAGGCACTTGTACAGCCTGGAGTTGAGCGCGGTTCTTTGCCGACTGCATGAAACGCCCGCGACTGAACAACGGGTAACCGCACTCGATGACCGTATCGATATCGCGTGCCACGCCATCAATCACGGTGCCCTTGATGCCATTGGCCAACGCGAAGTGGGTCATGATGTCGCCCCATACCGTGCAGTCCTGGCGTCCGTTGTTTGAGGAAACAATCACCGCACCGGCCGGTACATGATCGATATAGTTGGCAGCCCCCTTGAATAGCGCAGAGGCATCGACCGGCTCGTACTGCACGGTAAATGCGATGCCCACGCAACGAGTGCCAGGTACTTGCGAGGCAATACCCGAAAGCCCGCCGTCGATCCCCAGGCTGTCCAGCGCGTCAGACAAGGACGCAGTGTCGAGATGTTCACATGCCTCCAGCACGGCTTGCGCAATGGGTACAGCTTCAAAGTGCGCTGACATGACGTTCTCCCTGTGCTGCAACCTGTTCGTTGCCATACCCGAACGTGCGGGACTGCAACTCGATGCACTGTTGAACGATCGCTTCGCCCACCTGAGCCGTGGTATGGGAACCGCCAAGGTCATACGTGCGTGTGGATGTGCGAGAAACCAGGCTGACGGCCTGGCTGATACACGCCGACTCGGCCGGGAACCCCAAATGCTCCAGCATCAGCGCGATGGCCATGAACATCGCGCCGGGGTTGGCCTTGTTCAAACCCGCGTGGGCAGGCGCGCTGCCGTGTACCGGTTCGAAATAAGCCCCTGAATTGCCGAAGTTGCCACTGGGCGCAAACCCCAGACCTCCCATGACTCCGGCGCCGAGATCGGAAAGAATATCGCCGAACATGTTCTCGGCAACGATCACCCCGAAGCGCTCGGGACGCTGCACCATCCACAGAGCAACCGCATCGACATTCTCGATGACCCCGGTCACGTCCGGATACCGCTGAGCTGTTGCTTCGAAGATGCCCCGTGCAAAGGCGCTGCTGTGCCGCAGGACCATGGGTTTGTCGACAAACGTGACCCGCGTGAAATGGTTCTTGCGGGCGTACTCGAAGGCGTATTCGAAAATACGCGTCAGGCCACTTCGCGTCTGCAGGCGCAACGTCACGGTTGCATCGTCCTGCCCTTCTCGCTGCCACGCCGCGCCGAGGGCTTCCCGCTCTTCGAGCAGCGGCACCAGTGCATCCGGGATACAACCGAAGTCCAGCCCCGCATAAAGCCCTTCGGTGTTTTCCCTGATCACGACAAAGCGAAATCTGTTTTCGCCAGTCATGTCATTGACCGGGCGGACATTGGCGTACAGGTCGAGATTCTGCCTGAGTTGAATGACCGGACTGACATAGCGGCGGTTCTGGCCCTGAAGCGCCAGTGGCAACTCTGCTTCGGCCTCTGCCAGAGGTTTGCTGGTGATTGCGCCAAGCAATGTCGCGTCGCAACTGGCCATGATCTCCCAGGTCCGGGCCGGAACGGTTTCCCCCTCGGCCCTCCAGCATTCCCAACCGATGTCCGCCGCAATCAGATCGAACGGCAGGTTCAACGCCGCAATCACCGGCAGCGCCGCCTCCATGACCTCAATGCCGATCCCGTCACCGGGCAAGACACAGATGCGCTTTCTGAGCACTTGAATGGTCATAGCGCGACTCCTTTTGCGCTGTTCGACAACACCGCTCGCGGCGCGAGACGCGCCACCTTGTCCTGCTGATGCATGACCTCGATCGCTCGGTAATCGGAGGTCAGCTGAAAGCGCTCGAGGGTGTCCCGCACGCGTTGACTGCTGTCATAGGGGAGGTTGTAAGTGCCCAGAATGACATCCATCAGCGGGCTGGGCATATTGTTGTGCGGTACCGCGCGGGCCGTGGCTTCCGACAGTTCCATCACTGTCACCAGGTCATAACCATGACTGACGCCCGTACGCTCCAGGTAGGCAACCAGCATACTCAGGTGAAGATTGCCGGCCCCCTTGCCCATGCCACATATGGACGTGTCGATGTATTCAGCGCCGGCTTCTATAGCCGCCGATGCATTCGCCAGCGCCAACGACAGATTGTTATGCGCGTGAAAGCCCAGCGGCACCAACAGCCGGCTTGAGAGACGACTGAAAAGTCGGTCTACATCGGCTGGCAACATGTGGCCATTGGAATCCGCACAGCAAACGATATCTGCGCCGGCCCCCTCCGCGCGCACTGCCATATCAAGCACGCTGCCTGGCGTCTGCGAGGTGACATGCGTCACATTGGCGCTGACACTGAAGCCGTAATCGCGAGCCAGCGACAAGGTCACAAGCCCCTCATCCAGTTGATCGCGCCTCAAACAGACGCGGATCATCGAAACGCCCTGCTCCTTGAGCATGGCGAAGTCATCCGTGGTGATGTTTCTGGGGTGAACCATGACGGCCAGTTCGATACGGCCGTTGGCCGCCTGCGCAATCTTTTCAATGAAGCCTGCGCCTACATCACTGGTCAGACCGTGCTCGCCTTTCGGGGCGAAGGATCCTTTGCAATAACCAATTTCGCAGAGGTCGACACCCGCACTGGCCAAGCCAGCGACCACTATCTGCGCCTGATCTTCTGTGAAGTTGAAGTTGTTACGATAACCACCGTCACGCAAGGTAACGTCGAGAATCTTTACGTCGGCCATGAGAATCTCCGGCTGTCCTTAGGGTGTCATCAGGGTGCTTGAGATGATCTTGCCACTGCATGAGTTTTTATAATTATCCAACAGCGCGCCATCTAACAAACCTTGCCGAGCCGACACCTTAACGTCTCGGAGTTTCGAGTCATTAACTGCTCCACTCGACATTGATCCTCGTCAAAACAGCCGAACTTGTAAACTGTCGATATATGATGAGGGGATGGGAATTTTTTCACCGCAAGACTGTTTACCGTCAACATGACCAGCGCGAACTCAGGCCTGGCTAGCGATAACAGCTTTCCACATAATTCATGGCAGCCTGGATGGAAGCCACCGCGCGCAAGTCTTCATGCACGCCGAGCCAGACATCGACTTCCAGCGGAGCCGACAACTCTACCCGGCACAGACGATCATTGTCCTCTACGGCAAAACTGGGCAGCAACGCGATGCCCACACCGGTTTCCGCAGCACGAATTTGCAACTCCACTGTTTTGGCCTCCAGCACAAAGGGCCGTTCACCGACGATATCCCTCAGCCAACCATTCTGATTGTCACTCATCAGTTCATGGTCATAAGCAATGAACTCATAATGCTCCGGGAGGCGTTGCTCCAGATAAAAACGTGCGCAATAAAATGAAAAGGAAGCCATGCCAATGCGCCGCGCGACAATGCCGCTTTCAACGGGTTTGGAAAACCGTATACACAGGTCAGACTGGCAACTGGATAACGACGAATACTGGTGATCGCCCAACAAGCGCAACACAATGCCGGGATGCATCGCCCGAAACGCCCCCAATTGCGGCACCAGCTTCTCGACCGCCACCGACGGCGGCGCACTGATGGTCACTTCCACACCCTGCACCACCTGAGCCGCAACCGCGAGACGGCCAACGGCCTGGGTCTGCGCCTCGATCTGTCGCCCGATCGCCGCTACACGCCGTCCCTCATCCGTCAGTTCATACAAACGCTTGCGACGGTCGACAAGCTTTACATTCAGAGACCTTTCCAGCGAAGCGATACGGCGCGAAACAGTGGCGTGCTCCACACCCAGCATCCTTGCAGCGCCACTCAGGGAACTGACCGTGGAAAACATTACGAAGTAACGCAGGTCCTCCCAGTCAAAACAGATCCTGGGTTTTCTGAACAGGTTGTTAACCTCGAAGGTAGCCGATCCATCCACTGGAGTCATTGTCATCCAAGCCTTATCCTTATGCGGTTCGTGCGAATAGGTAGTTCTGTTATGTTTTAAACCGAGCATTGGCAGGTGCGTAGAACGATAAGGATAAGGCTGACAACTTCCTCAGGCCCGAATAGCGAGCGGGTGCCGCTGGGTAGTTTAGTTTATTGAGGGGTGGGTATTGCGGAGTGGGGTTCGGATGATTTGGGACGGGGGTGTCCGGAGTCGTTTCTTTAGGTTATAACTGACTGTATGAGTGTTTAGCTCACTCGCGCAACGTATTAATGATAGAAAACGCTTCAGGCTGCCGCACCTCCGGGTACGACAGCCTGAATTACTGTTATTGCCAGTTGCTCGCAATCACCACGTTCAACGAAGCCTGGTAACTCTCAGACAGCTTAAGTTCACCGGCAGCAGGCGGTGCAAAAGCCGCCATGGCCTCTACCAGTTGATCAACCTGCCCTCCCAGCAGGACCTTGCCATCATCAGTGCGAAACTGCTCGATCTGCTGAGCCTTCTCCCAACTGCCAGCGCCCCAGAATGACCAGTTGGATACCGTCACTTTATCAGCCGTGCCGATGACACCGACTTCCAGATCCCAACCGTTTTTGCTGAACCACAGTTGATCAGCAGCGATACCGGCACCGAATTGCAGCACATCGGTGTTTGCATCAGGATCAAAATCATTGATCACATCCTGACCGTCGCCCCGCTCGAATTGGTAGAGATCATTACCCCGACCGCCATCAAGCTGATCATTGCCGGTTCCACCTGTCAGAGTGTCGTTGCCTGCATCACCGTAAAGCCGGTCATTACCAGCCCCTCCCGACAGGATGTCGTTGCCGCCCAGCCCGTTGATTTCATCGTCGCCATCAAGACCGCTCAACGAATCCGCCAGCGCATCATTGCCGTAAAGAACATCGTTGCCCTGACTGGCCGTACCACTGCTCATCGCCCTGATCGCATCAATGCCCCAAGTTGTTCCATCGGAGAACTGAATCTGTTCGACCTGGGTCGACGTATTTGAGAACCATCCAGACACCGTAAGCTTGTCGGCTGACCCAGCGATGCCTACATACAGGTCGTACGCACTGCGGCTGAGCTGGATATCGGCATGCGTGAGACTGTCGGAGACCCTGATGACATCCAGATTGCCTGCAGAACTGTCGTAATCACTGATCCAGTCCTGCCCGGCCCCACGATAGAAAAGATAGGTGTCGTTACCAGCGTCACCATAAAGGTTGTCATTGCCGACGCCACCATCAAGGGTGTCCGCACCTGCACCACCATAAAGCGTGTCGTTGCCGGCGCCACCATCAAGGGTATCCGCACCTGCACCACCGTAAAGCGTGTCGTTGCCGGCACCGCCATTGAGCGTGTCATTACCCGACAGACCGTAAAGTGTATCGTCCCCCCCCAATCCGTTCAGGGTATCTGCGACAGATTCCTCCCCTTGCAGGACGTCGTTGCCTTCAGTTGCAACGCCTTTGACCATCGCGTTCAGGGTGGCTACATCCCAGAGTGTGCCATCCGCAAACTGAACCTGTTCGACCTGCGAATCGGCAGAATAAAACCAGTCACGAACCGTTATCTTGTCCGATGTACCGATAATCGCCAGCTCAAGATTGTTTCCTGCGCGCGAAACCTTGATATCGGTTGAAACAATACCTGGTGCCAGTTTGAGCGTGTCGATATTGCCAGCGGTCCAGTCGCGATCATCGATCACATCCTGACCGCCGCCACGCTGAAACAGATACGTGTCATTGCCGGAGCCGCCATAAAGCATGTCATTACCAGCGCCACCATCCAGCGTATCTAACCCCATTCCGCCATCAAGCAAGTCATCGCCTGCGCCGCCCAGAAGCACGTCGTTGCCAGCAAGACCATAGATCTGATCGTTACCACCCAACCCATCGAGCTGCTCACTGGTCTCGTCTCCATAGATTGTTTCTGCTCCTTCACTGGCCACGACCTGCGAAAGACGCTTGAGATCGCTAACCGACCAGACTGTCCCGTCAGCAAATTCGACTCGTTCAACCTGATAACCGGAATCGGTATAACTGTAGATCTTCATCCAGTCAGTGGTGCCCTTTATGGAGAGATAAAGATCTGTGTTCTCTCTCCTCACGACGACATCGTCAGGAATAATGTCGGCAGCCACTTTTATGGTATCTGCATTACCAGCGGTCGTATCAAACTCGCTGATCGTGTCCTGCCCCATCCCTCTGTAAAACAGATAAGTGTCATTGCCACGAGATCCCGACAAGTAATCATTACCGGCACCACCGTCCAGGGTGTCATCGCCATCATCACCATAGAGGAAATCGTTGCCTGCACCACCATTCAAAGTGTCGTTGCCTGCGCCTCCATACAAGGTGTCGTTACCCTCACCTCCACTCAACACATCGTTGCCTTCTTCACCATACAACTTGTCGTTGCCATTGAGGCCATCGAGCACATCAGCCCCGACATCGCCATACAAGGTATCCGCCGCATCACTGGCCACGCCACGAGTCATGGTTTTCAGGGTATCGATATCCCATACCGTCCCATCGGCAAACTCGACACGCTCCACCTGATAGTTGATGTTATTGAAGAACGTGACCGACATTTTGTCAGTCGTTCCCTTTATCGAAAGATACAGGTAGGTACCATCGCGACTAACCGTCACATCGGCGGGCGCAATATCGGCTGCTACCTTGATCGTATCGATATTGCCAACGGTCCAGTCGAAATCAGTGACCGTGTCCTCCCCCATGCCTCGGTAAAAAAGATAGGTGTCATTGCCAAGGCCGCCAGACAGCCTGTCGTTGCCCGCACCGCCATCCAGTATGTCATTGGCCGACGTGCCATAAAGCCAATCATCGCCACTCTGCCCGTTGATAATAGTTGCCGTTGTATCGCTCATGAGTCAGTACCGATTGAGTTACTGTTATTAATCCAGATTTCCACTTACTACCGCTCCCTGAAACTCTCCGACGCATGCTGCTGCAACGGACTCAGGAAATACTCGATTACCCGCCGCTTGTTGGTCTTCACTTCCGCCGTCACCGCCATACCCGGCGACAGCTTGATATCCACACCATTCACGTTCAACGTATCGCTTTTAAGGCGAATCTTGCTGCTGTAGATCAACCCGCGCTTTTCATCTTCGATGGCGTCGCTGGAGACGCTAATGACTTCGCCTTCGATCGTGCCGTACTTGGTGAAGGTGAAAGTCTCGACCTTGACGGTAACGGGCTGACCGGCACGGACGAAGCCGACGTCCTTGTTCTCCAGCATGGCTTCCACTTCAACCGGCTGGCCATCGGGGACCAGGACCATCAGTGGTTGTGCAGGGGTGACGACGCCGCCAACGGTGTGCACAGCCAGTTGCTGGACGGTGCCGTCTACCGGCGCTTCAAGGGTGGTGAGGTCTTCCTGATAGCGAGCCTTGGTCAGGTCCTGATTGAAAGATGCGATCTTTTGATCGGCTTGCTGCAGCAGGTCAAGCATGGCGCGGCGGGTCTGGGCGACCACGCCTTCGCGGCGGCGCTCTGCTTCCTGGCGGGCGGCGGTGGATTGCAGGACGCTAGCTTGCTGCACACTCAGTTGGCGTTCCAGGTCCAGGCGGGCCTGTTCCTTTTCCAGGTAAGCGTGACGGGCGATGTACTGCTTTTTCAGGAGGTTTTCGTAGTCACTTGCCAGCTTGGTGGCGATAGGCAAAGTTTTCTGCAAACTCATGACTTGAATACGCGCGGCCTGAATGTCGGCCTGGCGTTGCTGAATTTCGGCGTCTACCAGGTCAAGGCTACTGCGGTACTCTTGATACTGGCCCTGCAGCCAGCGCTCAGCCGCCAATACATGCATCGGGTCGGCATCCAGTATGGTGCCGGTCAGATCCCGAGGTGGCTTGCGCTGATTGATTGCGTCGAGCATGGCGGCCGCTCGGGCACTGTCGATACGTGCAGCCAGCAAATCACTGCGGACGCGTCCGACATCAGCATCCGCAGATGTGGAGTCCAACTCCAAAAGCAACTGACCGGCCTTGACCGATTGCCCGTCACGCACATGAATCGCCTTGACCACAGCGGTTTCACTGGACTGAATGGTTTTCGTCTTGCCGCTGGGAATGATTTTGCCGCTGGCTGTCGCTACCACGTCAATCTTGCCCAGGCATGCCCATAGCAACGCCAGAGCGGCAAAAAACATGATCGCCCACATGAAAACACGCGGCGCGGGATGACTGGGTTTATCCTGGAGTTCCAGCGCAGCGGGCAGAAACTGAACTTCATGCGCCAAGCGCTTGGGGGCATCCATCTCACGACGGTGACGCCAAGATTGGCGCCACACGCGGCGGTAGCGCTGCAGTAGTCCGGTCGATTCGGCGTTAGACATGGCTGCCTCCCTGCTGCAGGCGATGAAGGCGCGAGTAATGACCTGCTTGATGTGTGAGCAATTCGGCATGAGTGCCCTGCTCTACAATTTGCCCGCGATCGACTACAACGATGCGGTTGGCATCGCGAACGGCAGACAGCCGATGCGCGATGATGATCACCGTGCGCCCCTTGCAGATGGCCTGCATGTTCTGCTGAACAATGCGCTCGGACTCATAGTCCAGCGCACTGGTGGCCTCGTCGAAAATCAGGATGCGCGGGTTGCCCATCAGGGCGCGGGCGATAGCGATACGTTGGCGCTGACCGCCGGATAACGACGCACCGTGCTCACCGACCATTGTGTCGTAGCCCTCCGGCAGCTCAAGGATGAAGTCGTGGGCGCCAGCCAGTTTGGCCATTTGCATCACGGCTTCCAAAGGCGCTCCGGCATCACTCAAGGCGATGTTTTCGCGAATGCTGCGGTTGAACAGCATATTGTCTTGCAGTACCACGCCGATCTGGCGGCGCAGGGAAGAGACGTCTGCCAGGGCCAGATCCATGCCGTCTACCAACACCCGACCGCGCTCCGGTACATAAAGGCGCTGTAACAGACGCGTCAGTGTGCTTTTGCCAGAGCCGGAACGCCCCACCACACCGATGACCTGGCCTGGCGTGATAACAAGATTGATGCCCCGCAGGATCTCCGAGCCGTCTGGGCGATAGCGGAAATGCACCTGATCAAACTCGATGCGCCCCTTGATCGGCGGTAACGCACTGCGGTTGACTTGCGAGAGTTCGTTACGGGTATTGAGGATGTCGCCCAGGCGCTGCACCGATACGCCGGTCTGCTGGAAGTTGGTCCACAGTTGCGCAAGGCGCATGATCGGCTGGGCAACACGCCCGGCGAGCATGTTGAATGCAATCAACTGACCGACCGAAAGTTGGCCGTCAATCACCAGACGCGCGCCAAACCACAGGGTTGCAACAGTCACCAGTTTGCCGATCAGAGAGACACTTTCGTTGGCAATGGTCGACAGGTTCTGAGTTTTGAATCCGGCAGCGACATAGCCCGCCAACTGGTTATCCCACTTGCGAATGGCTTGAGGCTCCACTGCCATCGATTTAAGGGTGTCGATGCCGTTAACCGTTTCGACCAGAAACGCTTGGTTCTCAGCGCCTCGGGCAAAACTGTCGTTAAGGCGTTTGCGCAACACAGGAGTAATGAGCACCGACACCAGGATGTAGAGCGGCAGGGACAACAGCACGATCAACGTCAGCCAACCGCTGTAGTAAAACATCACCGCAATGAACACCACCGAGAACAGCACATCCAGCAACAGGGTGATGGCATTGCCGGTCAGGAAGTTGCGGATGTTTTCCAGTTCACGCACCCGTGCTACCGAATCGCCCACGCGGCGAGCCTGGAAGTACGAGAGCGGCAACGTGATCAAGTGACGAAACAGCTTCGAACCCAGCTCTACGTCGATGCGGCTGGCGGTGTGTGCGAACACGTAGGTGCGCAAGCCAGACAAGGCCGACTCGAACAGCATCACACCGGCAAGGCCGATGGCGATAACGTCGAGGGTGGTCAATCCGTGATGGACAAGTACCTTGTCCATCACTACCTGGAAGAACAGCGGTGTGATCAGCGAGAAAATTTGCAGGACGAAGGAAACCAGCATCACTTCGCCCAGCAACTTCCGGTACTTGACGATGGCAGGAATGAACCAGGTGAAATCGAAACTTGAAGACTCGCCCGGCGTTCCGGCCTCCGAGCGAATGAGCAGTAACTGGCCTGTCCAACGCTCCTGCAAGGCCTCGAAAGTAACAACCTCGGGGCGTTGAGAAAGAGGGTCGTGGATAAGCGCCTTGCCTTGATCAAGACGCGCGATGATGAAGAAACCACCGTTATTGTCCGCTGCTATCGCGGGAAGTGGTGTACGGTCCAAACGCTCGGTGGTGGTCCTCGCAGCCTTGGCTTTCAAGCCGAGTTTACGGGCCGCCAGTAACAGGCTGTCCTGCGACAGATACTGGTCAGGGCTGCCAAACTCATGGGCAAGTTGCTCTGGCGAAGCCGCCACCTGATGAAAGCGCGCAAGCATGACCAGCGAGGCAAGGCCGGTGTCCAGGCGAGGGGCATTGTCAGGCATTTGAGTGCCCATTTCCGAATCATTCATAGCGCGTCCCTGCCGATCTGCCACTGATGGGCAAATCTGATCAATTTACTAATTAGCTGTAAGCATTCACTTTATTGGATATGCGATTTGCATAACCGACGGGTTCAGTTCGCTACTGCGTTAACTACCGATGTGACGAATATCAGACTCCTGGCGGCAGAAAATCGCGAGCAGGGTCGTAGTCTTGCTTGAGATATAACGCAAGTGCTTTCAGGTCATCAGGACTGAGGATGCCAGCAGACTGTTTGAGCTTGAGGTTATCGAGAATGTAGTCATACCGGGCATCGTTATAATCGCGCACGGCAGCGTACAACTGACGCTGAGCATTGAGTACATCGGCAATATTGCGAGAGCCAACGTCCACGCCCACCTGATTGGCTTCCACGGATTTCTGACCGGAAATGATGCTTTGGCGTCGGGCTGCAATCTGCTCTATGCCCGTATTGATGCCGCGAAACGCATTGCGTGTATTGAGCACCACTTCGCGGCGGCGGTCTTCCTGTTCGTCCTGGCTCTGATACAGACGCTCGGTGGACTCCTTGATCTGGGAGTTGGTCATTCCGCCCGAGTAAAGAGGGATATTGAGCTCAATGCCAATGCTGCTTTGCGCGACCTGGTCGCGATAACCGTTACTGCCGAAGTCAGTCGGGTTACTGTAGCCAAAGCTGTCGTTATCACCTTTGCGATAAGAAGCAACAGCGTCAACAGTGGGGGCATGCCCGGCTTTACGCTGATTAAGCGTTTGCTCGGCAGCACTGACTGCACGCTCGCTGGCTTGCAGCTCAAGATTTTGCCGCAGGGCAATATCGACCCAGGCACGGGCATCATTGGGTATGGGCGCCTCTACCGGCATCTGGTGTCTTATGCCTGCAATTGACGTGTAGCTGTGCTTGGTCAGGCGCTCCAGCGCTTCATAGGCATCATCTACTTTTCGCTGCACCAGTTGCCGGTTGGCCCGGGCATTGTCATAGGCCGCCTGGGCGTCATACACGTCCGTGATGCTTGAAGCACCATCCTCCAGACGCCCTTGAGCCTGGTCGCGCTGACGCAATAGCGCAGCTTCTTCAGCCTGGGCGGCTGCGAACGCGTCCAGTTGGCGCAGTGTTTCAAAGTAGGCCTGGGCAGCGGTCAGCAGCAAGTTTTGCTCTTTGGCCGACAGCTCAAGCCCGGCTTGATCCAGGCTCGATTGCGCAGCCTTCAATTGAAACCAGCGATCAATGCGGAACAACGGCTGACTGAGGTTGGCACGAAACGTTGTGCCACTTCGCTCTCGGCTTAGGGAAGGCTCGTCTCGCTCCAGACGGGTTACTTCTGACGTTGCCCCGGCGGTCAGATTCGGCAGCAGGCCTGCACGCGCCTGAGGCACGCCTTCGCGTTGTGCCCTGTAAGCATGACGCGCTGCGGACAATCGCGCATCGTTGAAAAAGGCGGCTTTATAAACATCTAAAAGATCCGCGTGGCGCTTTAGCAGATCCCGACGGTCATGAACAACGCCCTGATCGCCTGGCAAATTGACGGTGGCAGGCGCTGCAAACGAGGGAGCCAACGCGATGGTGAGCAGTAGCAGCAAAGCCAGTTTGAGGGCATGAGGATACACGGCGCGTCCTTGCGGTAGCATATTGATATCAAAAAGGTGGGCAATACTAGAACGCCATCATACCGGCGTCAATTATTTGTATCGACCTTGTATCCGATTTGTTGAACTTTTTTTAAGTTTAATTTTGGGGCTACTGACCTCTAGCCCGTGCCCAAGGCTCATCTGCTTAGTATTGATAGGGGGCAGCGTATCTTTTCGATATAGCATTAAGGTCATAATTAAATATATGCAGAAATGCTAATCGGCTATTCCGCAAAAACCGGCTCGGCTCAAGGCCGCAGACACACTAATAAAATGACTATGGGTTAAGGAAACAGGCGAAATCATGCTGACCTTCCAGGGCTCTGGATCCGCGACGACGGTCCTTTTGCATGGCCAGGGTGTAAAACAGAGGCAGCAGGTTGGGGGGGGGGCAGCCCTGTATTTGTTTAAAAGCGAGTCATCGACTCTACAGCCTCCCGCGCCACGCACGGGAGGCCTGTCGAATCACTGTTGCCCGGACAACTTCATGATCATTCGCGACAGCAAGTAGATCCGCGGCGCCACGCTGCCTACTTCGGCATACTCTTCGGGCGTATGGATATTGCCGCCGACAATCCCGAAGCCGTCCAGCGTCGGTGTACCCACGCTGGCAGACAGACTTGAATCCGCCGCCCCGCCGCTGCCCTCGATGGTCAGGGTGCGACCCAGTTCGCCGTAGATGCCTTGCGCCATCGCGACCAATGCATCGGACTGCGCGGTTTGTGGCATTGGTGGCAGGCCACGGACCAGGCTGGTCTTGACCTCGGTATCAGGCACCAGCTTGTTGGCCGACACCCTGGCCAGATCCTGCTCGACGCGGTCGAACTCCTCCGGTACGGCAGCACGCACATCAGCCTTGGCGCTGGCCTGATCGGGAATCACGTTGGTGCGATCCCCTGCCTTGAGCACGGTAAAGTTGATGGTGGTTTTCTTCTCCTCGTCACCCAGCTTGCCGAGTTGCAGGATCTGATGGGCAACTTCGGTCGCGGCGTTACGTCCCAGCTCAGGCGCAACGCCTGCATGCGAGGCCTTGCCTTTGACTTCGACCAGCGCGGTTGCCGAGCCTTTGCGCCACACCACCAGACCGTCGGCCGGACGACCCGGCTCGAGGTTGAGGGTGACGTCATGCTCCTTCGCGGTTTTCTTGATCAGCTCGGTAGCGACGCCTGAGCCGGTCTCCTCGCTGGCGTCGAGCAACACCGTGATCTGTGCGTAGTCGGTGAACTTCAGGTTGTGCAGCACCTTCAGCGCATAGATAGCCGCAACGATGCCGCCTTTGTCATCCATCACGCCTGGGCCGTAGGCACGCCCGTCCTTGATATGAAACGGACGCTCGGCCGCGGAGCCTTCCTTGAACACGGTGTCCATGTGCGCCATCAGCAGAATCTTCGCCTTGCCGGTGCCTTTCAGGGTGGCGATGACGTGGTTGCTGGCTTCTGGCGTATTTGGAACGAGCTCGATGGTGGCACCGAGCTTTTTCAGTTCTTCGATCGCGATGTCGCTGACCTTGGTCAGGCCCGGTACATACCCGGAACCCGAGTCGATATTCACCAGACGCTCCAGCAACTTCAAGGCTTCGTCCTTGTATTGCTCGGCATCGGCCTGGATGGCCTTGTGCGGTTCGGCCATGGCCGCCGGTGCCAGGGCTGTCAACGCAAGCGCCAGGGCGAGATGGGCGGCCAGTGGCGAGCGGGAAAATGAGCGCATGTGTTTCATCCTTGTGTTCGATCATCGAGGTTTTTTCAGGACCATACCCTACACACGTACCGGCCGTCATGGCTCAGCTCGCCTTGCGCCAGCGCTCGAAGCGGTCGAACAGCAGCGCATAGAGGATCGGAATCAGGCCCAGTGTCACCAGCGTACCCAACGCAAGGCCACCCATGATGGTGATCGCCATGCCCTCCCAGAGCGGACCGGCAAACAGCATCAGCGGCACCAGCCCGATGATGCAGGTCAGTTTGGTCATCACGATCGGCCGCAAGCGCTTGATCGCGGCATGGACCACTGCGTCACGCACCGACAGGCCTTGCTCGCGCTCAGCCTCGATACGTTCGAGCAGCAGCACGGCGTTGTTGACGATGATGCCGGCCAGCGACAGCAGCCCGAAAGTGGCCATGAAGCCGAACGGATAGCCGGTGAGCACCAATGCCAGCGCCACGCCGATCAGCACGAAGGGCACGCTGGAGATGACGATCAGCAGCTTGCGAAACGAATTGAACTGCCAGACGAACAACAACAGCATCGCAACCAGTGCGTGTGGCATGTACTGCAACAGCGCCTGATTGGCCTCGGCCGAGTCTTCTATTTCGCCACCCGGTTCGATGTGGTAACCCGCCGGCAGGCTGATTGCAGCTATCTGCGGTGCCAACTGCTCGACGATCGAGGTCGCCGTCATCGACGGATTGTGTCCGACCACCGTGATCGCGCGTTGCAGATTACGCCGCTGGAGGGTCGATGCCTCGGCCCTGGGCTCGACAGTGGCAATGGCCGACAACATCAACGGCGCGCCCCCGGAAGCCGGATAAATCAATGTGCTGTCCAGATCATTGCCCGGTTTGCTCAGCGTGCTCTGCTCGCGTGCCACAATAGCGACAGCAGTATCGCCATCCTGCAGCGACGACACGGACAGCCCGCTGTTTCTCAGTTGCAGGGCCTGAGCGATGTCCTGAGTGGCAACACCGGCCTGCAGGGCTTTGTACGGATCGACGACAACGTCGTAACGCAGCAATCGGGTCCGCCAGTCATCGTGCACGTCCAGGGTTCCGGGCAACGCCGACAACGCCTGCTCGATCTGCCGGGCAATACCGCGCAGCACGTTCTCGTCAGGACCGATGACCCGGTAGACCGCAATCCCCGCCTCGGTGGTGCCCATCGAGAATCGTTTGGGCTGTGCTTCTATTTCGGGGTGCTGCGCGAGGATAAACTGCCGTGTGCGCTCGATCACCGCATCAAGGTCGGCACCCTCGCGCACGCTGACAGTGAAATAGGCGATATTCGGCGCCGGCAACGGCGGATTGAGGCCAAGCACGATCCGCGGCCCGCCACTGGCGACATAGCCAATACTGTGTTCCACATCCTGATCGCTGCTCAGCCACTGGCTGATATCACGCACCGCTCGCGATGTGTCTCGCGAGCTGCTGCCGGGCTCCAGCACCAGCGAAATCTGGAACTGCATGCGGTCTGACTTCGGCAGAAAATCGTACGGCACGCGGGTCAGCACCACGACCGCCAACGCCAGCAACCCCATCATGCAGGCAATGAAGAGCAGCGAGTGATTCAGCAACCCCTCGATGACCTTGCGATAGCCGCGGTAGAACACCGAGGCATACTCATCGGCATCATCCCCTGACGCTTTGACGGCCGGCACTCTGGCGAAGTGAAAGCACAACAGAGGCGTCACCGTGACGCTGAGCAGCCAGGAGCTGATTAGCGTCGTGGCGAGCACGACCGCCAGCGAACGCAGGTATTCGTTGGTGCTGGTCTGCCCCAGAAAGAAGGGCGAAAACGCCAGAACGATGACCAGTGAAGAAGTCAGCAGAGGGATCATCAAGGTGCGCCCTGCTTCCTCACAGGCACTTCGTCGATCCTCCCCCGCATGCAGGCGCCGCTCGATGTCTTCGGCGATGACGATGCCGTTGTCCACCAGCAAGCCCAGCGCCAGGATGATTGCGGCAATCGACACCGTCTGCAGCTCGATCCCCAGTGCGCGCATGACCAGCAGCGTACTGAGGATGGTCAAGGGCACAATCACCCCGACCACCAGGCCGGTGCGCCAGCCCAGAAACAGCATGACCACGCACATCACGATCACCACCGTCTCGGCCATGACGTGATACATCTTGCTCATCTCGTGCTCGACCACGCTGGACTGGAAGGTCACCACGTGCAAGGTAAAGCCCGTCGGAAGTTGCTGCTCCAGCTCACCGAGTCGCTTGCGCAAGGCTTCACCGAAGGTTTGCACATTGAGGCCTGGCTGCATCGAAACCGCCAGTACCACAGCATCCTGTCCCTGGTAGATCGCTTCGGTTTCCGGCGGATCGACAGGGCTCACCGATACCCGGCTCAGGTTCTGCAACGCGACCTTCTGACCATTGGGCAACTGCACCGGGAACTGTCGAAGCTGCTCCAGCGAAAGCACCTCGCCACTGATCGAAAGCGTGGTGCTCTGCTGGCCGATGACCGGGTTGCCTCCTGTCGCGATCAGGTTGCGGGCTTGCAGTTGCTGAAGCAGCTGTTGCGGGGAAAGTCCGGCGGCGGCCAGCGTCTGGTGCTCGACATCGAGGTAGATGCGTTCATCCTGCAGACCATATAGCTGGACCTGATCGACGCCCTTGAGCGCATAAAGCTGATTGCGCAAACGTTTGATCGGGCCGCGTATCTCGCTCATGGTGAAACCCGGTGCGGTCAGCGCGACCGAAGCCACGGCCACGCGACCGAAATCATCATCGACAAACGGCCCTTGGGTGCCAGGCGGAAAACCACCGCTCGTTTCGCTCACCTTCGCCCGGAGCCGTTGCCACAGCAGCCCAAGATCCTTGACGTTGTCATACGCCGTGACTTGCACGATCACTCGGCCAGGCTGGACCGTGGTGAGCACGTTCTTGATCTCGGCCAGTTCACGGATACGCTCTTCGAGCGGCCTGGCGAGCAGTTCCTCGGTGCGCTCTGCGGACAGCCCTTCCAGAGACACACTGACCAGTGCGTCGCGAACGGTCACCGACGGCTCTTCCTGAGAAGGAAAGCTCAAAAAAGTCGCGACACCGGCCAGCAAAATCAGCAAGGCGGCAAACAGGGTCAGGCGGCTTGCGCCCATGGCGCGGGAGGTAAGGTTCATTGCGCATCACCGCTCAGGCGAGTGTCTGAATGAAACAGCGTTACTGGCTGACCGTCCTGCAGAAAAGCAGCGCCGGCAGTGACCACTTGCTCACCAGCGGTTAGCCCGCTGACGACCACTGCCCGTCCTTCTCTGACCGTACCCAGCGTGACAGAGCGGACGGCGACTGTTCCTCCCGGCTGGTAGACGAAGACTTCGGCAAGGTGGCTGCTGGTCCCCATCCATAACGCTTGCACCGGAACCGACAGTGCTTGTGCGTCGGCAGCGGGATGCATTTGCACAAGCAGCGTGACGCCACTGGGCAGCCTGCCGGCAGGTCGCAGCACTCGGAACACTGCCGTTCTGACCAGCCCGTCATCGGCTCGGGGCGAAATGCCTTCCAGGGCGAGATCAAACCCTACCGTACCGTCTGCGCTGCTGGAGGCCCTGGCGAGGTCGCCCGGCTCAAGCGAATCGGCAAGTGCCAACGGAACAGCCGCCACCACTTGTTGCTCTGCGGCGGATTCGATATCCAGCAGCACCTGCCCGGCGGGCAACAAGCTCTGCGGTTGTGCATGACGGGCCACCACGCGCCCGGCAAAGGGTGCGATCAACCGGGTGCGATCCAGTTCGCGACGGGCCAGGTCCAGCTCGGCTTGCGTGCGCATCAGCTCGGCGCTGGCTTGTTCACTGGACGACTGGGCCGACTCGACCACGCTCTGGGCGACACTGCCCGCTGCGAGCAGGTTTTGCTGACGCTGGTAGTTACGCTGGCGCTCCAGCGCCTGAGCCCGGGCCAGCCGCAAAGCGGCCTGCGCCTCCTGCAGACGCAATTGCGCAGGCTGCGGATCAAGGCGGGCGAGCACCTGGCCCGACTTGACGCTATCGCCAATGTCGACCCGCAGCTCTGTCAGGGTGCCTGCCGATTCAAACGCCAGACTGGCGCGCTCCTGCTGTCGAACGGTGCCGATGAAGCGCAGCGCAGCGCCCTCTCCCGCCCGCACCGTCTCAACCTTGACCGCCCGGACAGGCGGAACGCTGGCCGTCTGTTTATCACCGCAGCCACTGATCATCAGGGTGATCAGCACGACGCCGCAAGCGCGTGACACACACCGCCGTAGAGCCAGAAACGCATCAGGATTCAATCGCATGGCAGGCTTCAACCCTTCAGAAAGCGTAATTCAAGGCAATCAGGCCACTGCCTTCGGCATCGGTCTCGACCAGTGGGCTGCCACGGGTCTGATCGGTGTAGTGCGTCACCCCGACGCTGGCGACGGTTGACCAGTGGGCGTCGAAGGTATGCTGCCAGGCGAGCGCCGCCGAGTACGCATAAATGCCGCTGTCTGCGTTGAAACGGGAGAAGCCGGTGCGCTGACTCTGGATCGGACTCACGCCGAAATAGGTCTGGTTGTAACGACCGTCACCGGCGTGCGCATCGATGTCGAGGGTCACCGTATCGGTCTGGCTGTGATAAGCGATGCCCTCGAAGCCCAACCGATAGCGATTGCCACGTTTTTCGCCAGCCACCCGCAGTTCGGCCTCGGCACTGACGGACAGCCACGGCATGAGTTGCTGAGAAACCATGAAGTCGCCCACGGTCGCGCCCTTGACGGTGCCCATCCCTCTCAGCTCGTTGGAACCAGGCCGATTCGTGCTGTTTTTCTCGGTTCGACCGAAATCGTAATTGAGTGCAGCGCTGGCACCGAACCCGGAATCCGACTGCCATTGCAGCCCCAGACCGCGCGTGGTGTCGGCGAAGAAGATACCGCGCTGGACCGTCAGCATGGGCACCACCTGACTGCGGTATTCATCGGCCCCCATGTAGCGCGGCAGCACAGCCATGCCGAGCCCGAAATTGACGTTGAACCGGTCACCCAGCATCGACTGGCTTTCAGCGGTGCTGTCCTGGGCACAGGCCTGACCGGCCAGGGTCATGGCCGCAGAGGTGATCAATACGGTCAGCACAGGTTTAAGCAGCGCAGACCGCAGGTGAGTACAAGAGATTGCAGGGCTCATGGGGATACTCCGGTTTCATTCAGGATTGGGGTGGGGTTGTCGGTTCTGCTCCGTGCAGCACTCGAAACAGATCGACGCGGTTTTGCTGCAGCGCGTCGAGAGACTTGCGAGCGGCTGCGTCGGCTTCGGCAATACGGAGAGTGGAAACCAGCAATGCAGTACGCTCGACGGCGCCCGCATTGAGTTCAAAGGACAGGCGCCGCACTTTTTCCTGGACCAGCGCAACCCGCTCGACCTCGTTGCGGACATGGTTCAGGGCCTGCTGACGGCGGGTCAGCACGGCGGACATTTCACGGAAGGCGTTCTGCACGGCCTTTTCATACTCGGCCACTGCGATCTGCTGACGCACCTTGGCAAGATCCAGGCTGGCCTGATTACGCCCGCCGTCGAACAGCGGCAGATTCAATTGCGGGGTGAACAGCCAGGCACCGCTGCCGTTGCTGAACAAGGTGCGCAGGCTGTCGCTCTGTAAGCCCACGCCGGTACTAAGTTTTATCGACGGAAAGAACGCCGCACGGGCAGCACCAATGTTGGCATTGCTGGCCTTGAGGGCTTCTTCGCGCTGACGAATGTCAAAACGCTCCAGCAGGCGCTGAGACGGCAGATTAGACAGCCAGGCCGGCGTATCGACCAGCGCGGCGGTCAGCTCAGGGATATCTGGCTTAGTCGCGGGCAACGCTGTCGAATAGCCGGTGAGTAACAACAAGGCCTGCGACGCGTTGGCGTGATCGCTTGCCGCATCCTGTACCTGCTGTTGCGCGCTCAGGGTGTCGAGGCGCTGTGCCATCAGATCATCCAGCGAAAGTGCACCTTGACGCTGCTGCTCTTCGGCCGCCTTGACCAGCATCAGCCGGGCCTCGTGAACCGCCTGCGCATCCTGCTGCACGGCAGCGGCCAGACGCTCGGCCAGCCAGGCGCGGGCGACTTCCGCAATCAGCGCACTGCGTGCCGCCTGCTGGCCGTAGGTGCTGGCCAGATAATCGTGCCGCGCCGCCTCCGACAGGCTGCGCACGCGCCCGAAAAAATCCAGTTCGAAGTCAGAGACGCCCACCGACGCGATGGAAATGTCCTGACCATAACGCTCGTCGGCGGCCGCATTATCGAAGTGCTGACGATCGCGCTCGACACCTGCGGCAAGGGTCGGAAAGCGATCGGCGCGGGTAATGCCGCGCATTGCTCTGGCCTCCTCCACACGCAGCACCGCCACACGAAAATCGCGATTGAACGCCAGCGCCGATTGCAGCAGACCGCGCAGCTCTCCCTTTGGCGATAACTCGCCAGCCAGCGCTTCTTCGTCGGCACTGAGCACGACGGCTGTGGAGGTATTCGGAGCCGCGACCACAGCAGACACCTGATCGACAGGGACCGGCAACGCCGGACGCTGATAGGCCGGTATCAACGAGCAGCCCGAAAGAACCAGGCTCGCCAGCATGGCCAGGCAATACCGGCGGCGGTTGCGGATACGCTTGGACAGCGGTGTACTCATCGGCATAGGATCTGTCCGCGACAGTGGGCTCTGGACACCATCCTGAACGTCGACTTTCAACAAACCGTTCGTGAATTATCAAGATTTGATCAAGAGGCGCTCTCGTGTCAGGAAAACGCATTCTTATCGTTGAAGACGACGCCGACAGTGCCAGCATTCTCGAGGCTTACCTGCGTCGTGACGGTTTCAACGTCGGGCTGGCCGAAAACGGTCAGCGCGGTATCGATATGCACCGTCAGTGGAAACCCGACCTGATTCTGCTGGACGTCATGCTGCCGCTTGTCAGTGGCACCGACGTGCTGTCGGCCGTCCGGCGCTGCAGCGACACGCCGGTGATCATGGTCACCGCCATGGGCGACGAACCGGAAAAACTAGGCGCCTTGCGCTATGGGGCCGACGATTACGTGGTCAAGCCCTACAACCCTCGGGAAGTGGTGGCCCGCGTGCATGCGGTTCTGCGGCGCTCCCAGCAGAACGGCAACAACGAGCGCCATCTGCGCTACCAGAACCTGCTGGTGGAGCTGGACGCCGTCACCGCGATCATTGAAGGTCCGGATGGCGCAGAGACCGTACTCGACCTGACACCTACCGAGTTCAAGATCCTTTCCACGTTGCTGAAAACGCCGTCCAAGGCCTTCACTCGCGAAGAACTGCTGGAAATCTGCCTTCCCGACAGCGAGGCGCTGGCCAGGGTTGTCGATGCGCATGTGCATAACCTGCGGCGCAAACTGGAGATCCATGGCGTGGACAACGTGCTGGTCACCGTCCGTTCGGTCGGCTATCGGTTCAGGTGATCCTCATGCGACATTTTTTCAGGCACAGACAAAAACCGTTGTGGCACTGGGTCGGCATGCGCATGAGCATGCTCGCCGTCGGTGCGGTCATCGTCATCGCGTTTTGCATGTGGCTGCACGTCACGGTCTCTGACTGGCTCACCCTGCAGGCCATGCCGACAGAAGTGCGCATGGAGTTCCTGCGGCTGCAGGCCGAGCCCACCCTGGACATGGTCAAGCTGCGCGAACTGTTCTTCGAGTATTACCCGATCGAAAACCTGCTGCCGGGCATTGCCAACAAGGAATGGTGGGTGCTGGCAGCGCTGGTGTTGATCGCGATCCCGATCATCATATTCTTCGGCTTTCTGTTTTCCCGTCCGCTTTCCAGCCAGTTCTCCTCGATTGCCAGGGGCGCACGTCAGGTCGCCCAGGGTGACTTCAAGACGCGCCTGCCGATGAGCACCAACGGCCCGGACGAATTGCAGGCGCTGGTCGGCGACTTCAATACCATGACCACCCAGCTCGGCCGTTACGAACTGGAAGTCAGCGAGTCCAGTGCCATGATTGCCCATGAGTTGCGCACGCCACTGAATGCGGCCATGGGACGCATACAAGGCATGATCGACGAAGTGTTCCCGCGTGACCTGGCACAACTGGAAATGGTCCACCGCCAGCTCGACCAGTTGAACAAACTGGTGAGCGATCTGCACCTGCTCTCGCTCGCCAGCGCGGGTCAGCTGACCCTGGACAAGACGGAGTTTTCCCTTGAGAAACTGGTGGTCGAACGTCTGAGCTGGTTTGCCACGCCGCTCGATGAGGCAGGTGTCGCCGTGACGATCGATATCCCGCGGAAATTGACCGTCAACGCCGACCGTGACCGGATCGGTCAGGTGGTGAATATTCTCGTCGATAACGCGCTGCGCTATTCGGCGATGGGGGGCGAGCTGCTGATTGTCGGCAAAGCCAGCGCTGGGCGCATGGAACTGACCGTCTCGGACCGCGGCCCCGGCTTTGACTCGGAGAACCTCGAACAGGTGTTCGACCGCTTCTGGCGTGCCGAACGTTCGCGGGCGCGCTATTCGGGAGGCAGCGGCCTTGGCCTGTCCATCGCCAGAGCCATTTGCCTCGAGCATGACGGCACTATCGAGGTCCGCAACAGGTCAGGCGGAGGATCCGTCATCCGCCTGGAGATTCCGGGCTGAACCTGCCTGCCCGGCCCCGCAGATCAGTGCCCCATCAACGAGTCGATGCCGTCCGGCTTGTCGTGCACACCAAACCGGTCCACCAGCGTGGCGGTGGCCCGGTTCATGCCGATAACGTCGACGCTGATGCCTGCCTTTCGCAGTTTCAAAACCACCTTGTCCAGTGCGGCCACAGCGGTGATGTCCCAGAAATGCGCCTCGCGCAGATCGATGACCAGTGTCTCGAGGCTTTCGCGCAGGTCGAATGAAGCCATGAAACGGTCAGCGGAAGCGAAGAATACCTGGCCGGTGACGTAGTAGGTGCGATGGCTGTGGAAGGGATCACGGTGCGACGTGACATCGAGGAAGTGAGCGATCTTGCTGGCAAAGAACATCGAGGCAAGCAGAGAACCGACCAGCACACCGTAGGCAAGGTTGTGGGTCGCTACGACCACCACCACGGTGACCACCATCACGATGTTGGTCGAGAGCGGGTATTCCTTGAGGTTGCGGATCGATCCCCAACTGAAGGTGCTGATCGACACCATGATCATCACCGCCACCAGCGCCGCCATTGGGATACGCGCCAGCCATTCGCCCAGAAACAGCATCATGATCAACAGCAGCAAACCTGCGCTGAGGGTTGAAAGACGTGTTCTGCCTCCAGACTTCACGTTTATCATCGACTGGCCGATCATGGCGCAGCCAGCCATGCCGCCGATCAGACCCGTGGCGATATTGGCAATGCCCTGCCCTTTGCACTCACGGTTTCGGTCACTGGTGGTATCGGTCAGGTCATCGACGATGGTCGCGGTCATCATCGACTCCAGCAGGCCCACCACGGCCAGCGCGGCGGAATACGGCAGGATGATCAGCAGCGTGTCGAGATTGAGCGCGACGTCCGGCCACATGAAGGTCGGCAGGCTATCAGGCATTGCGCCCATGTCACCCACGGTTCGTACATCGAGCCCCATGTAAATGGAAATTGCGGTGAGTACCAGAATGCACACCAGCGGCGAAGGCAGCAGCTTGCCCAGCACCGGCACACGCGGGAACAGGTAGATGATTGCCAGGCCCGCTGCGGTCATCGCGTAAACCGGCCAGGTCACATGGGTCAATTCCGGCAACTGGGCCATGAAGATCAGAATCGCCAGTGCATTCACGAACCCGGTAACCACCGAGCGTGAAACGAAGCGCATCAACTCACCCAGGCGCAGATAGCCGGCGATGATCTGCAATACGCCGCAGAGCAAGGTGGCGGCCAGCAAATACTGAAGCCCGTGCTCTTTGACCAGATTCACCATCAGCAAGGCCATCGCACCTGTAGCTGCAGAAATCATCGCCGGGCGTCCGCCCACGAAAGCGATGACCACGCAGATACAGAACGACGCGTAAAGCCCGACTTTCGGGTCTACACCGGTGATGATGGAGAACGCGATGGCCTCTGGAATCAGGGCCAATGCAACAACCAGCCCGGCCAATACATCGGCACGAACGTTGGAAAACCACGTAGCTTTGATTTTTTCGAGCATGGAAATACCTGTGACAGACGCAGCAAGACGCACGGCAGCAGTTGCCGGACGAGCAGGAGCATCGGTTTTCGATTGAGTAATCAGAGTGGGAGTGGCGGCGACCAGAAAACGGGCGCAGCAACGGGCGACTGCAGCAAGAAGGCAGTCAGGTGTTGCGAGGGGGGCGTAGCGCTAAGGCGGCGTAGGCAGCCAGTTGGAACGGGACACGTCTATTTCCTTCGATGGGTCGTAAGGCGCTGGCATCATAGACCTATCCGTTTGAGTGATTCAAGGGCAAGTCATCTCCCCGAACGACCTGAGTGACGGATGGCGCAACACCCTGAAACACGCAAAAAAGCCATCTGATACTGTTTTTTACAGCTGTTGTGTCTCTGTTCGTTATGACCGGTTTCGCTCATGATGCAGCCTTGCTCATTCGAAGCCGCTTATGAAACGCTACGAAAAATTCGCCGCCGACATCTCGGAAATGATTCGCAGCGGCGTCCTGCCCGCCGGGGAAAAAGTCCCGTCCGTACGCGTCGCGAGTCGCACATGGTCCGTCAGCCCCGCGACGGTCTTCAAGGCCTATTACCTGCTGGAAGACAAGGGACTGATTCAGGCCCGCGCACGCTCCGGGTATTACGTGCGCGAGCATGCCGCCAATGCACTGACCGAACCTGAATTGATCAGACACAGCAGCGAAGGCACCGAACTGGGCGTCAGCGACCTGATCTTTTCAGTGCTCGGCTCGCTCAAGGACCCGGACACCGTGCCGTTCGGCTCGGCGTTTCCCAGCCCGCACCTGTATCCGCTGGCGAGCCTGGCAAAGTCCATGGCATCAGCTGTGCGTGCGCTGACGCCTGCGGGCATCGTCAGCGACATGACCACCGGGAATCCCGAACTGCGCCGACAGATCGCCCTGCGCTACATGATCAGTGGCGTGCGCTTGCCGGCGGACGAACTGGTCATCACCAATGGT
>LIDZ01013307.1_pt3 | contig 36600 bp, 29 predicted proteins | sample 644651 | NCBI WGS metagenome assembly LIDZ01 (sample SAMN03856242, study PRJNA289617) | food metagenome | isolation source: wine grapes on drying loft during traditional withering process | host: Vitis vinifera cv. Corvina | place: Italy: Gargagnago di S. Ambrogio di Valpolicella | collected 2014-01 | reverse complement strand
AGAGCAGGCACTTTTGGTTACTTTTAGTGCTTTTTAAAAGTAACTCGCCGAAGGCGAAACAGCTCTGCCGTTAGGCAGAGCCACAACAACCATCAAAACGGCGCCGGACACTCAAACCTTATCCGCTCGCCCGTCCCTGGATGGGTAAATGCCAGCATGCTCGCATGCAGACACAACCGCGGATACGCCGCCAGGGCCTCCGGATGGGCATACAAACCATCGCCCAGCAACGGATGCCCGATTGACAACATATGCACCCGCAACTGATGCGAACGCCCCGTGATCGGCGTCAACTCAACCCGACAATGGGTGTCATACCGCTCCAGCACCTTCCAGAACGTCAACGCATGCTTGCCGAACTCATGATCCACCACATGACGCGGCTTGGTCGGCGGATCGTAGCGCAACGGCAAATCGATACTGCCACTGTCCAGGTCGGGCTGACCCCAGGCCAGTGCCGTATAGGCCTTCTCCGTCTCGCGGTCATGAAACTGCCGGGACAACTCACGGTGGGTGTCCGCGTCACGGGCCAGCAAAATGATCCCGGAGGTTTCCCAGTCCAGGCGATGGACGATGCGCGCCTCGGGGTAGCCGTTTTCCTGCAGGCGGGTAATCAGACAGTCCTTGTTATCGTCAGCGCGACCAGGGACCGAGAGCAGCAGGGTGGGTTTGTTCACCACCAGGACAGCGTCGTCCTGATGGAGGATATGAACGTTGGACAGCGGCATTGAACGCCTCATCACTCAAACGGGCGCCGCACGATCGAAACAGCCATCGCGGCGCAGAAAACAGGTCTTCAGGAACGCCAACGGCGGCGCGCTTGCCTGATTCCGCCAAGGGATTCAGGCAACCGGGCCGCCGTGGCGACTGCCTTCTCGATCAACGATCAGGCAGGGTGATATTCAGTTCCAGAATCGAGCAGCTGCCGTCGTTTTCAAGGGCGACATGCACGTCATCGTTGCCGATATTGACGTACTTGCGGATCACCTCGACCAGCTCCTTCTGCAAGGCAGGCAGGTAATCCGGGGTGCTGCGTTGGCCGCGTTCATGCGCCACGATGATCTGTAGACGCTCTTTCGCTACCGACGCGGTGCTGGGCTTTTTGTTGGCACGAAAGAAGTCAAAAATGCTCATCAGTTACCCCCGAACAGGCGTTCGAAAAATCCTTTTTTCTGTACGTCCAGGAAGCGGTGCTCACGGTCCTTGCCCAACAGACGGTCAACGGCATCGCTGTACGCCTGGCCAGCGTCGCTCTGATCATCAAGGATGACCGGCACGCCCTGGTTGGACGCCTTGAGTACGGCCTGGGACTCCGGAATTACGCCCAGCAGGGTCACCGCGAGGATCTCCTTGACGTCTTCCACGCCCAGCATCTCGCCCTTGCTCACGCGCTCGGGGTTGTAACGGGTCAGGAGCAAGTGCTCCTTGATCGGGTCTTCGCCACGCTCGGCGCGACGGGACTTGCTGGCCAGCAGGCCCAGCATGCGGTCCGAGTCACGAACCGAAGACACTTCCGGGTTGGTCACAACGATGGCTTCGTCGGCGAAATACATCGCCAGGTGAGCGCCCGTTTCGATACCGGCAGGGGAGTCGCAGACGACGTACTCGAAGGTTTCCTTGAGTTCCATCAGGACTTTTTCCACGCCTTCCTTGGTCAGCGCGTCTTTGTCACGGGTCTGGCTGGCAGCGAGGACATAAAGACCTTCGATCTTCTTGTCCTTGATCAGCGCTTGCTGCAGGTTGGCTTCGCCGTTGACTACGTTGACGAAGTCGTAAACGACGCGACGTTCGCAACCCATGATCAGGTCGAGGTTACGCAGGCCGACGTCGAAGTCGACGATAACTGTTTTGTGGCCGCGCAGTGCGAGACCGGTACCGATGGCGGCGCTGGTGGTGGTCTTGCCCACACCACCCTTGCCGGATGTAACCACGAGAATCTTGGCCAAGGTGTATCACCCCTAGAGGAAAAGGACGTTGAGTCCCTGAAGAGCCCCTCGTGACGGCGCAACTAAAGCGGGCGAGGGCGGTGATCGGAATCCGTAACGGAATCCCTGCTCGGGAAAACAAAAAAATAACCCGAACGTTCCGGTGCCTTCGCGTCGTTTTCGCGACGAATCAGAGTGGCTTAAAAATGGCGCAGTATCCGTTAAAGACGGGTGATGTTCAACACGTCGCCGGACAGACTGATCTGCACGCCGGCACCCCACAGCGGATCCCGGCGCAGGTCTTCGGACACCTTGTACTGACCGGCGATGGAGATCAGTTCGGCGACCATTTGCTGGCAGAAAATCCGAGCCTTGGTATCGCCTTTGATCCCCGCCAGCGCGCGGCCGCGCATCGGGCCGTACACGTGAATGTTGCCGTCGGCGAGCAGTTCGGCGCCGGGGCTGACCGAGGAAATCACCACCAGATCCGAGCCCTGGGCGTAGATCTGCTGACCGCCGCGCACGGGGGCGGTGATGATCTTGGTCGGCTTGATCAGGGGCTCGGGCGGCTTTTCAATGATTTCCGGTTTCTTTTTGACTTCGCCTTCCGTCGGATCGAGCGGTCGCTCCCGCGCGCCCGAAGGCGGCAATACCGGCAGGTCGATGGAAATGGCGGCGGCGATGTCTTCGATGCGATTGGCGCGAATGGCCAGGGTGCGCAACCCGTGCTGGCGGCAGATGCGCATCATTGCCGGCAGATCGATCGCGCCTTCATCCGGCGGCAACTTGTCGAGGGCCAGCACCAGCGGTGTATTGCTGAAGAAGTTCGGCGCCTGGGCGACTTTTGCCGCCAGTTGACGATCCAGCGCTTCGAGGTTGTTGCGGGCCAGTTCCAGCACAGTGATGGCCAGCATGCTGCCCTTCAGCTGGAACACGGGGTCCTTGTCTTGCAATTCGATTTGGCTCATGTCGGCATACAGCGGCTTGTCGCTAAAAGTGCCGAGACTTATAACGATAACGCCCGCCAGCCGCAAGGGAGGCGCAACCGACGGGGGCACGATCTGCGCGAACCGATGTAGAATGCCCGCCTTTGTCTTGACGGAAGCTGTAATGGATCGCCCGCGTTTTCGAGCTCACTTTCTTCATCCCCGCTTCTGGCTGCTGTGGCTGGGGCTGGGCGTGCTCTGGCTGATCGTGCAGTTGCCGTTTCGCGTATTGCTGGTGATTGGCCGTGCGCTGGGCTGGGTCATGTATTACCAGGCGACCGATCGACGGGTGATTGCCGCGCGCAATCTTGAGCTGTGTTTTCCCCAGTATTCAAAGGCCGAGCGCAAACGCCTGCTCAAGGAGAACTTCGCCTCTACCGGCATCGCCTTTTTCGAGATGGCCATGAGCTGGTGGTGGAGCAAGCCCCGTCTGGCGCGGCTGGCTCACATCGAAGGCCTTCATCATTTAAAGCAGGCGCAGCTGGACGGCCATGGCGTCATCCTCATGGCGCTGCACTTCACAACGCTGGAAATCGGCGCGGCTTTGCTCGGCCAGCAGCACACCATCGACGGCATGTACCGCGAGCACAAGAATGCGCTGTTCGATTATGTGCAGCGACGCGGCCGCGAGCGGCATAACCAAGACTCTATCGCTGTCGAGCGCGAAGACGTGCGCGGCATGATCAAGCAACTGCGCAAGGGCCGCGCGATCTGGTATGCGCCTGATCAGGACTACGGCGCCAAGCAGAGCATCTTCGTGCCGCTGTTCGGTATTCAGGCGGCCACCGTGCCGGCCACCAGCAAATTCGCCAAGCTCGGGCACGCGCTGGTCGTGCCGTTCACTCAGGAGCGTCTGGCCGACGGCAGTGGTTACAAGCTGGTGATCCATCCGCCGCTGAGCGATTTTCCGGGGGAGAGCGACGAGGCGGACTGCATTCGCATCAATCAATGGGTCGAGCGCGCGGTCACCGAATGCCCCGAGCAGTACCTGTGGGCGCACCGACGCTTCAAGAGTCGGCCGCCGGGTGAGCCGAAGCTGTACAAGAAGCGTGGCTGAAACCGAGAACTCAATCCCCATGACGACAAGCGCCATAGAACAACAAGCGGTGCGCGACGACTCAGCGATATCTCCCGGCGTCGAGCCCATCACCGGGCTGATCCTGTCCGGCGGTGGCGCCCGCGCGGCGTATCAGGTGGGCGTGCTCGCCGGCATTGCCGACCTGCTGCCGGTCGGCGCCAAAAACCCCTTTCCGGTCATTGTCGGCACCTCCGCCGGGGCGATCAACGCGGTGAAGCTGGCCAGCGGCGCGGCGCAGTTTCGTACCGCGGTCCACGAGCTGACCGACTTCTGGCAGGGCTTTCGCAGCCACCAAGTGTTGCGCAGTGACTGGCCCGGGGTCGTTCGGCAGGCCGCGCGGTTCTTCGGTCGCAGCCTGTTGGGGATCGGTCGCCAACAGGTGCCGGTGGCGCTGCTCAACAGTTCGCCGCTGAAGGATCTGCTGACCGCGCGGCTCAACCTCGACGGCATTCAGGAAGCCATTGAAGCGAAGCATCTGCGCGCGGTGGCAATCACCGCGTTTGGTTACGAGTCGGGGCAGGCGGTCACGTTTTATCAGGGCAAGGGCACGATCGAATCCTGGCTGCGGCACCGCCGCATCGGCCTGCCGACGCGCTTGACCATCGACCATCTGCTGGCCAGTTCAGCGATTCCCTTGCTGTTCGCGCCGGTGAAACTGGGGCAGGAATATTTTGGTGACGGCGCGGTGCGGCAGTCGGCGCCGATCAGTCCGGCGCTGCACCTGGGCGCCAACCGTGTGCTGGTGGTGGGCGTCAGCGGCAACCCCCGAGGTCCGGGCGCGAACCCGCCTGTGCCGCGCGCGGTCCGTGGCACGCAGCCGAGCCTCGCGCAGATCGGCGGGCACATGCTCAACAGCACGTTCATCGACAGCCTGGAGAGTGACATTGAATTGCTGGAGCGGCTGAATCTGGTCAGCCGTATGCTGCCCGGGCCCGACGAGCCCAGGCCGCAGTCGTCGGAATCCACGCCCATTCAGTCCCTGGCGCCCGTGGAGGTGCTGGTGATTTCGCCCAGCCAGCCCATCGACGAAATCGCCGCCCGCCATCGCCGCGAACTGCCCCCGGCGCTGCGCACGTTTCTGCGCGGCCCGGGCGCGACCAAGACCAGCGGGGCGGGGGTGCTGAGTTATCTGCTGTTCGAGTCGGGTTATTGCAGCGAGCTCATCGAGCTGGGCCGCCGCGATGCGATGGCCCAGAAGGAAGAGTTGAAGCGGTTCTTGCGGCTGGACTGAGTGCGTTGCTGAATGCCGAAGGGACGGCGATCACGCCGTCAGTTTGTCATCCCGAAAATCCCGCAGGGCCTGTTCGATTTCTTCACGGCTGTTCATCACGAACGGGCCGTATTGCACGATCGGTTCGTTCAGCGGCTTGCCAGCGATCAGAAGCACGCGGGCGCCCGCCTGGGTATTCAGCTGAATTTCACCCCTTTCCGACAACCGCGCGAGACGGCTCGTGCCCAGTTTCTGCGGCTGTCCTGCAATCTCGACTTCACCTTCGTACACGTACAGCAGCACGCGATGGCCCTCGGCGACGCGCGGGTTGATGTGGCTGCCGGCGGGCATGTGGAAATCGAAATACTGCGGCTCGGTGTCCGGACGCTGCACGGCGCCTGCCTGGGACATCTGACCGTCGTCGAATTGACCTGCGATGACCACAACGTCGACGCCGTTCTGCGTGGTGATGCGCGGAATGCGCTCAGGCTGAATGTCGTCGTAGCCGGCGTCGCCCATCTTCGCTTTGGCGGGCAGGTTGAGCCACAGCTGGAAGCCGCGCATGGCGCCTTTTTCCTGCTCGGGCATTTCGCTGTGAATGACCCCGCGCGCCGCGGTCATCCATTGCACGCCGCCGCCTTGCAGCAGGCCGACGTTGCCCATGTGATCTTCATGGCGCATGCGGCCTTCGAGCATGTAGGTCACGGTTTCAAACCCGCGATGGGGATGCGGCGGAAAGCCGGCAATGTATTCATCAGGGTTCTCGGAGCCGAACTCGTCGAGCATCAGGAACGGGTCGAAGGATTCAACGCCTGGCCCGCCGAACACTCGGGTCAGCTTGACGCCAGCGCCGTCCGACGTCGGTTGGCCGGCCTGGATCGACAGCACGTTACGAAATTGAGGCATGGGGCTCACTCCGGCAGAAGGGGAATCGCGCCTATGGTAGGCCTGTTGGGGCGATGGATGGGTGAGGTTTTTGCGGGGGAATGATCGGGTTTGGCGATGGGTCTGGGGCTTGTTCCGGATACTGTCGGGGAGCCCCTTCATCCGGGCGCCGTAAGGTCGAGCAGCAAACACTGTCCATGTGGGAGCGAGCTTGCTCGCGAAGAGGTGTGAGCAGCCGCTAGATCTCCAGCGGCCGGACCGCGCACTGGTAGGACTGGCTTTCGCGGGGAAGACGCCGGCATTAACACCCCGAATGTGATGGCGTGCCGACGGGCCTCTTCCCGGCTGAAGCCGGTCCTACCAAAAAGTAGCGCGTGCAGTCACACCGCAATGTGATGGCGCGCCAACCGGCCTCTTCCCGGCTGAAACCGGTCCTACAGGTTTTGCTGCCAGCAGTGCCGGCAGCGTTCAGGCCGCGTTACTCGGAAACCTGCAGCTTGCGGGCTTCGGTGTACACGTAACGCACTTTCTCGTACTCGAACGGCGAGTCCATCTGACCGTAGCGGAAGCTGGTGGTGTAGCGACGGTCGATGGCGCGCAGCAGGTACAGCTCAGGGTGGTCTTCGCTGACCTGGGCGACGTTGAGGAAGTTGATCTGCGATTCAGCCGTGAAGTCGAAGACCAGACCGCCAGTGTCACGCAGGTTCGACGGACCGAGGATCGGCAGCACCAGGTACGGACCGGCCGGGACGCCATAGAAACCCAGGGTCTGACCGAAGTCTTCGCTCTGTTTCTTCAGGCCCATCATGGTCGCCGGGTCCCACAGCCCGGCGATGCCCAGGGTGGTGTTGACGATCAGGCGGCCGGTGGTCTCCATCGAGCGCTTGCCCTTGAACTGCAGCAGGCTGTTCAGCAGGTTCGGCACATCGCCCAGGTTGCTGAAGAAGTTGCTGACGCCGGTGCGCACGAAGCTCGGCGTGACGTATTTGTAGCCGTTGACCACCGGCAGGAACACCCACTCATCGAAGCGATAGTTGAAGTGGTAAACCCGGCGGTTCCAGGACTCGAGTGGATCGTAGACATTCAGTGCGTTGAGCGACGAGCGCTCGAACTCTTGAGCGTCCAGGCCCGGGTTGAATTTCAGCGACTTCAACGGCTCGGTGAACCCATCCGGGTTGTCGATCCGCTGGACCGGGGCTGCCTGGGAAACGATCGGCGCGTCGGCCGCGTGGACGGCGCCAGCGCAGAGGAGGGCGGCGATAAGCAATAGACGTTTAGCCACGGAAAAACTCCAGCATGGCGTCGCTGTTGACGCGATAGTTCATGTTGCCGCAGTGACCGCCGTAAGGGTAAACGGTCAAGCGATCGCCAAATGTCTTGCGCAGGAAACCGAGGTCGCCCGGGCCGAGGATCACGTCGTCGGCGTTGTGCATCACCGCAATCTTCTTGCTGCTGGCCAGGTAATCCTTCAGCGCGTACAGGCTGACCTGATCAACCAGTTGCAGCAGGCTGCCGCCGTCGGTGCGGGCACGCCACATCGGGATGACCTGCTCGGTGACGTAGCAATCGAAATCGCATTGCAGCGCGCGCTTGAGGAACGGCGTCAGGCTGGTGCCTTCGCTGATCGGGGTCTTGGGCGGGGTAATCAGGCCGCGACGGTTGATCAGGTCGGAGGTGAACGCGATGTCAGCGGCCGAGAAACGGAACGAGGTGCCGATCAGCATCGCCATCTGTTCATTGGACAGGTGCTGCTTGGACTGCTGGAAGTCATACAGCAGGGCATCGTTCAGGTCGATGTAGCCTTTTTCGCGGAAGTAGCGGGTCAGCTTCTGCAGCACCAGTTCATAGAAGGTGGTGCTGTTGGTGATGCCTTTAACGTCGGTCTGAACCATTTTGTCGAGGTTGGTGATCGACGTGTAGAGGTTCACCGGAGGGTTGATCAGCAGCACTTTCTTGAAGTTGAAGCTGCGGCGGGTTTCGTCGAGTTTGCTGACGAAGGCCGCATCCAGCGCGCCGAGGCTGTAGCCGGTCAGGTAATACTCGGTGACCTGCAGTTTGGACTGCTGGGCGCGAACGGCCTGCATGACGCGGTACAAGTCTTCGGCGTCCTCCTTGGTCACGCCAGGGGTGGCGAAACGCGAAGCGGCGCTCATGAAGTCATAACTGGTCGGCGACGAAAGCTGTACGACGTTGTAACCCGCGCCGTAATAAAGCTTCTTCAGGTATTCGTTCAGGGTGCTGTTATAAGGCGCGCCGGTGCCGGCGATCAGGAAGATCAGCGGCGCAGGGTGGTCTTGTTTGGCGAGGCGATAACGCAGTTTCTTCACGGCCCAGAAGTTGTCCGGCAGTGTGAACTCACGCTCCGGGCGCATTGTGAGGCTGTAATCGTCCTGATCGATGTCGGCGTCTTCAGGCACCTTGGCACGCAAATCCGGTGGGGTCGTGGCGATGGTCGCTTCGAACGGATTGGTCAAGGGGAAGCCATAGCTGGACGGATCGATATCGACCGCCATCACGGACGCACTCAAAAACAGGCCGCCTGATAAGGCGGCGAGGCGCAGAAAACGAAGCATGACTGAATCCCTTGGGAATGATGTGCTGTTGAAATACGCAGGCTATGACACGGGTGTAGTGCCAAAGTGCCGTGACGGCAAGCGACTCTCGCATGACCCTCCGCGACGATACAGGTTATGGCACTTCTGGCCTGTCTGCTCGTGCTTTTTATCGCCCGTATGGTTTTGCCCGGGCGGCTGCGGCTATGCTGCGCGCCGTTGGTTATTTTCTGGAGTGTGTCGTGTCCCGTCGTCTGCCGTTGGTGGTGCTGTTTTTTATCCTGTTGCTGTGGCTGGCCGTCAGTTATGGCTTGCGCTACGGCCTGATGGAAGACGTGCAATGGGTAGGAATTTGCGCTGACGAGGCGTCGAAATGGCAGTGCCAGTTGCGCTCGAACCTGGGCCTGTGGATTCACTTCGGTGTGTTCGGGTGGGGCGCGCTGATTACATCGCTGGTCGCGTTCTTTGTGCCCCGTCAGGTTGGCCGGGCGCTCGCGGTCGTTGGCTTGTTGCTGGGGATACTGGCGCTGGTGCTGTACACGGCCAGTCTGGCGGTGTTCGCGGTGGTGATTGCCGGGTTGCGGCTGGTGCGGGCTCGGCAGGCGTGACTTAAAAAACCGAGCGCTGAACGCCAAAGCCCAGACAGCATAAAGGGGAGCCGAGGCTCCCCTTTAAATCGTTGCACGTGCTCTTTCTTATTGTTGTAGGGCGGTCTGTTGTTGTTATTGGCAACCGGTCCCTTTACAGCGTCTTCGGTGATCCCCATACGGGATACAAGAGCAAACGTATTTTTTTGAGCGCTGACCTGCTTTGATTCCTCTTCTGCGAGAGGTGATCCAACCCGTTCTGGCCGCTACCTGAGGGTAGTTTTATTGTTCTCGGTCGGGCTGCGAGGCCGGGGCCTCGGTAAAGCGTTTCTACTCCAAAAAAATCTGTTGGCTGCGTCTCTGTGCCGTTGTTCTTGTTATGTCAGAGCCGATTCATCTTATTTTTATTGGGTTTTCACATTTTGTTCTTGTTATGCAGGAGATATAGCAGGGTGCGTGCCAACTTTTGTAATCCCTTTTAAATCAAGGGGTTGTGAAATCTGATCAATCGCCACCCCTGCGGTGTAACGGTTTTTTGTTTCCGTGTTACCCGCCTTCGGGCTTTTCAGTCCCTCGGCGGTAACACAATGTATCCGTGGCGCCGCACACTCGGTTACACAGCCTCTTCGCTGTGGGTCCGCGTACCGCTCGGCGCGGTTAACCGAACATCGATGCGCACGCTGCGCCACAGTGCCAGCGCCATCAGCAGGCTCACCGCCGCCCACGCCCACGCTTGAGGATTGCTCAAGCCTTCGCGAAACAGCTGCGGCACGATGCCCGCGCCGACGATGAACATCAGCAGGCCGATTTCACGGCGCGGTGCCGCCACCGGGCGAATCAGGTAGACCAAGGCGGGGAGCCACAGCGTCGCCGTCGCGAAGCTGCGGTAGCGCGGATCAAAGACCATCGCCAGCATCATCACCGCCGCTGCGAAGCCGCTGGCGTACAACCACCACGCGGCCCGAGCGTCCAGCCAGGCGAACACGCGCTCGCGCCAGCCCGCGCGGGCTGACAACGCCAGCGCTGCGTGGGCAAGGACCAGCAGATTGAGCGCTACCAGCGCCGCCGCCCACAGGTATTCGCCGGCGAAGCGGCTGGTCACCCGGGCCAGTTCACCCCACGTGCCGATGCAGCAACCGGCGAACGCCGCCAGCAACGGGAGCATCAGCGCGCTGCGTGGTTGACTGACACGGCCGGCCCACGCCAGGGCCATCAGGGCGATGGCACCACTGACCGTCAGCCAGAATGGCCACAAGGGCAGGTTCGAGACCGGCCCGGCCAGCACGCCTTTGTCCTGGCGATCCGCGTCGAACAGCCCCCAGTAACCGCCCACGGCGCCTTCGGACTGGCGCTTCCAGGGCTGGTCGAAGGCCTCGATCAGGTTGTAGTGCCAACCGTGCTGCTCGGCCATCGTGACGAAACTGCGAATGAATCGCGCCTCGTTGACCCGGCTGGGCAACGCCGTTTCACGCTGGCGGCCTTCGCTGGGCCAGCCGGTCTCGCCGATGAGAATGTCCTTGGGCGCGAATTGCTTGCCGAACGTTTCGCGGATCTGCGCGACGTGGGCCAGGGCTTCGTCGATGCCGGTGGGGTCGTCTTCCCAGTACGGCAGCAGGTGGATCGTCAGGAAATCCACGGCAGGCGCGACTTCAGGGTACTGCCGCCAATACTCCCAGACGTCTGCGTAGGTCACCGGCTGCTTGACCTGAGCCTTGACCTGACGAATCAACGTGGCCAGTTGAGCGCCAGTGACTTCCTTGCGCAACAGGCTTTCGTTGCCGACGATCACTGCCGTCACGACATCCGGATGCGTATTGGCTGCCGTCACCAGTGCCTTGATTTCCTTGGCCGTGTCGACCGGATTGCCGTTGACCCAGGCGCCGAGCATCAGCTTGAGGCCGTACTTGCGAGCAATGTCGGGAAGCGCTTCCATGCCGGTCATGGAATAGGTGCGAATGCAGTCGAAACGGGTCGCCAGCAACGCGAGGTCTGCGTCCATGCGCGCGGGGCGCAGGGTGAACGGCTGGTCGAAGGGCGATTGATCCTTGTCAAACGGCGTGTAGGACGCGCACTGCAGTTTGTGGGTCGGCGTGGCGGCGTCCGGCAGAATCACCGGCTTGCCCAGCCAGTACCAATAGCCGCACAGGCCAAGCAGGGCAATCAAACAGGAGAGCAGATAAAGGAGGGCGACAGGGGAGCGGGAGGTTGCGGACATGACGGGGCCGAAGTGGGGCGAAGGTCGGCATAGTAGCAAGATGACGCGGTTACACACCTCATCCTCTCAGCGCTTTTGCACGCCATGCAATTTTCGGACGGTTTCATAGCGTCTTTACGACCTGTCTGTCGTTGATGGCCCGGTGATGTCGTTTACCGGGTGGCTGGGTGTCGCTGGCAGGAAAGGCACAAGGTCTGTGGGGGTTGATGATCCGTTGTCCACGCAGTGATTGCGTCTGCGCGGGCACGTGGTGGAAGCGTGAAACGCGTGGCTTGCCCCGAACCAGGGCGCGAGTGCGACGTTATAAGAACGTTAACGACGCCCGACCGCTGTCGGGTTCTGGACTACCGGGGAAGTGAAAATGACGATGCGAAAAATCCTGGGTGTCGGTGCCGCGCTGGCACTGGCCATCAGTTCCACGCTGGCCCATGCCGACGCCAAACCCGAGCTGAGCATCGGTTATGTCGATGGCTGGTCCGACAGTGTTGCCACCACCAACGTCGCCGCCGAGGTGATCAAGCAGAAACTGGGTTATCCGGTGAAACTGCAGGCCGTTGCCGCCGGGATCATGTGGCAGGGCGTCGCGACCGGCAAACTGGACATGATCCTGTCCGCCTGGCTGCCCGTGACCCACGGCGAGTACTGGACCAAGAACAAGGACAAGGTCACCGACTACGGCCCCAACTTCAAGGACGCGAAAATCGGCCTGATCGTGCCTGAGTACGTGAAAGCCAACTCGGTGGCAGACCTCAAGACCGACGACTCCTTCAAGAAGAAAATCGTCGGCATCGACGCCGGTTCAGGCGTCATGATCAAGACCGACCAGGCGATCAAGGATTACGGCCTCGACGGTTACAAGCTGCAGGCCAGTTCGGGCGCCGGCATGATCGCCGAGCTGACCCGCGCGGAGAACAAGAAGGAGTCCATTGCGGTGACCGGATGGGTGCCGCACTGGATGTTCGCGAAGTGGAAGCTGAAGTTCCTCGAAGACCCGAAAGGTGTATACGGTGCGGCTGAAACCGTCGACAACATCGGCAGCCTGGACCTGGCGAAGAAGGCCCCCGATGTGGCGGACTTCCTGAAGAAGTTCCAGTGGGCCAACAAGGATGAAATCGGCGAAGTCATGCTCGCCATCCAGGACGGCGCCAAGCCTGAAGCGGCGGCCAAGGACTGGGTCGCGAAACACCCGGATCGCGTCAAGGAGTGGACCGGCAAGTAACCGGTCACAAAAGTTTAACGTTGCACCGAACCGCCTGGTGAGCCATCGCCAGGCGGTTTTTTATTGGCCATTCAGCTCGCCTGTCATGACTTCTTTCAAAGCGGTCGGCAGAAGCGGTGCAATTCGGCGTATCTCAACTAATGTCGTTCTAATACTAAGGTCGTCTGGAGTGCAACGCAGAGCGGACTAAAGTGCAAACCGTGACATCCATCTGTGCTGCGAGGACAAAAACAATGAACGACAGCATTTACCTCTCGATTCAGAACAGCCCGCGCTTCAAGGAGCTGGTCTCGAAAAGGGAACGATTCGCCTGGATTCTCTCGGCAATCATGCTTGGGCTCTATGCCGCATTCATCCTTCTGATTGCGTATGGGCCTCAGATTCTCGGCGCTAAACTCAGCGCCACATCAACCATTACCTGGGGTATGCCGATCGGCGTCGGGCTGATTCTGTCCGCGTTTATTCTGACCGCCATCTACGTTCGCCGCGCAAACGGTGAGTTCGATGACCTGAACAACGCGATCCTGAAGGAGGCACAGCAATGATCCGGCGCCTGCTTGCGGCCTTCGGCCTTGCGGCTTTCGCACCGACACTCTGGGCAGCCGAAGCGCTGACCGGTGCGGTGCAGAAGCAACCGTTGAACGTGTCGGCGATCATCATGTTTGTGGTCTTCGTCGGATTCACCTTGTACATCACGTACTGGGCGTCGAAAAAGAACAAGACAGCGTCGGACTATTACTCGGCAGGCGGCAAGATCACCGGTTTCCAGAACGGTCTGGCCATTGCCGGTGACTACATGTCGGCGGCGTCCTTTCTGGGGATTTCCGCGCTGGTGTATACCTCCGGCTACGACGGTCTGATCTACTCCATCGGCTTCCTGGTGGGCTGGCCGATCATCCTGTTCCTGATCGCCGAACGCCTGCGTAACCTGGGCAAGTACACCTTCGCTGACGTGGCGTCCTATCGCCTCAAGCAGAAGGAAATCCGCACCTTGTCCGCCTGCGGTTCGCTGGTGGTCGTGGCGTTCTACCTGATCGCGCAGATGGTCGGCGCCGGCAAGCTGATCCAGCTGCTGTTCGGTCTGGACTATGCGGTGGCGGTGGTGCTCGTCGGTATCCTCATGTGCCTGTACGTGCTGTTCGGCGGCATGCTGGCGACCACATGGGTACAGATCATCAAGGCGGTGATGCTGCTTTCCGGTGCGTCGTTCATGGCGTTGATGGTGATGAAGCACGTCAACTTCGACTTCAACGTGCTGTTCTCGGAAGCGGTGAAAGTTCACCCCAAAGGTGAAGCGATCATGAGCCCGGGCGGTCTGGTGAAAGATCCGATTTCGGCGTTCTCCCTGGGTCTGGCGCTGATGTTCGGCACCGCGGGCTTGCCCCACATTCTGATGCGCTTCTTCACCGTGAGTGACGCGAAGGAAGCCCGTAAGTCGGTACTCTACGCGACCGGTTTCATCGGCTACTTCTACATCCTGACCTTCATCATCGGTTTCGGCGCTATCCTGCTGGTCAGCACCAATCCGGCGTTCAAGGACGCGGCGGGCGCGCTGCTCGGCGGCAATAACATGGCAGCGGTTCACCTGGCCGATGCGGTCGGTGGCAGTCTGTTCCTGGGCTTTATTTCGGCGGTGGCGTTCGCGACCATTCTGGCGGTCGTGGCGGGTCTGACCCTGGCCGGTGCTTCGGCGGTGTCTCACGACTTGTATGCCAGTGTGATCAAGGCTGGCAAGGCTAACGAGAAAGACGAGATCCGTGTGTCGAAGTACACCACGGTGGCATTGGCGGTCGTGGCGATTCTGCTGGGTATCGCGTTCGAGAGTCAGAACATTGCGTTCATGGTGGGCTTGGCGTTCTCGATTGCGGCGAGCTGTAACTTCCCGGTGTTGTTGCTTTCGATGTACTGGAAGAACCTGACCACGCGTGGCGCGATGATCGGCGGCTGGATGGGGCTGGTCAGTGCGGTGGTGTTGATGGTGCTCGGTCCGACCATCTGGGTGCAGATTCTGCATCACGAGAAGGCGATTTTCCCGTACGAGTATCCTGCGTTGTTTTCGATTGCGATTGCGTTTGTCGGGATCTGGTTTTTCTCGATCACGGATAAGTCGAAGGCGGCAGAAGGTGAGCGTGCGTTGTTCTTCCCGCAGTTTGTGCGTTCGCAGACGGGCCTGGGGGCCAGTGGTGCGGTGTCGCATTGATTTGAGGTAGTGCTGTTGTGAAAGCGCCCCGATTAATTCGGGGCGTTTTTGTTTTATAAGCGTTTGAGATCAAGAGCGTCTGCCTGGGGGCAGACTGTTTCGCCTTCGGCGAGTTACTTGATAAAGCCCCAAGTAACCAAGGGCTTGTGCTCCTGGTTGGGCTCCTCCTTCGTCGGAGTACCCTCACTCCGGTCTCGCTCCGTGGGCCCGCGCCGAACGGACATCCATGTCCTGACGGCGCTCTCGCGGCATCCATGCCGCTCGGCCCACTCCGCGAGACCTCCGTTCAGCCTGCACCCAAGTCGCGATTGGTGGTGACTGGGCTTTTTGCGTAGGAAGAGCAAGATCACAAGCGCGTCCGGTGTAGGACCGGCTTTAGCCGGGAAGAGGCCGGTTTGATCACCAAACGTGTTACTGAATGCCCGCGCTGCTTTAGTGGGACCGGCTTTAGCCGGGAAGGGGCCAGTTCAGGCGCGGGTAAATCTGAGGCAGATGTCATTTTCGCGATCAGTGCTTAAAAAAGATTGAACCGCTTTTACGCCGGTTCGCCTAATGATCAGCGTGTGGAGATTCCCACAGGCCTTGTGCTAATACCGGCACTCTTCGAGAGGTGGTTAACGTGGCTAAAGACGACAAGAAAACCAAAGGTGAAGCTTCGAAAGCCAGCAAGGATTTGAAGGACAAAAAGTCCTCTCCGGAAAAGAAATCAGCGGCGGCCTCGACTCTTTCTAAGTCTTCTGAAAAGAAAGACACCAAGAAAGACACCAAGAAAGCGGCTGAACCAAAGAAAGCCGCTGAGCCAAAGAAGGCGGCAAAGAAAGCTGACAGCAAGCCAGAAAAGGCCAAGAAATCAGACAAGGCAGAAAAGGCCGACAAGCCTGCAAAAAAGAAAAAGTGATGCCCGCTATCTGCTAGGGCGTTACGCCCTAGCTTCCTCAGAACGTCCTGTTCAATTGCTGTAAATCCTCCCTCCCGCTGATTTCCTCCACGCCCAGTGGCTGCCGCTGACGGGCGAACGCAAGTTTCTGAATTGTTAGTGTTCAAACCGACCCATTCCCGGCTAAAGCCGGTCCCACTAAAAAGCACACCGCGTACACCCTGTGGGACCGGCTTCAGCCGGGAAGCCGTTGCCGTTGTCGTTGCTTTTGATCTTCATGCGCAAAAAGCTCAGACATTGCCAATCGCGACTTGGGTGCAGGCCGAACGAACAATCTGCCCCTAGGCAGATCGGCCCCTAAAAAAAACACAAAAAAAACCGCGCCTGAGCGCGGTTCTTTTTTAATGTCAGCCTGGCAGTTAAATCCTGCCCAGCAACACCAATATCAGCAGGATCACCAGGATCGTACCGATGATGCCCGACGGACCGTAGCCCCAGCTTCTGGAGTGCGGGAATACCGGAAGTCCACCGATCAACAGCAGGATGAGGATGATGATCAGAATTGTGCCGATGCCCATGACGAGTTCCTTCTAGTGTTCTTGGAAGATGGCTATGCAACTCAAGACGTTGCCTCTCAGGCGAGTCATTGTGCTGCTTGATGAATCCGACTGTCGCTTTAATCAAAAGGTTCTGAGCGGCGGAAATAAAAATTAACACCTGTTGAAAAATCGATATAAATCATGGGTTTGAAATTTTAGCAAGACGATTTATCGAAGCAGATTTTGATTAAAAATGCGCAAAAAGTGCCTGGCTTAGTGTGGAACGAACCTGTAACTAATTGGTCTGCAAGTTTGATATAACACGCTGCGCTTTAATCAACCCGCAGACCGAATACATCCAAAAGAGGGGCCATCCATTCAAAGCATCGGTTTGCCTCTCATATTCAGCGACCTGATGAAGGGTTTGTCGGACAATCCTCCTGTTTACACTCTGGCTACTTCTTCGTAACCGACAGGGCGTCTGCTATGCACAATCGCATCATGATCACCGGCGCAGGGTCCGGGCTGGGACGCGAGATCGCGCTGCGCTGGGCGCGCGAAGGGTGGCAGCTGGCGCTGTCGGATGTCAGTGACAGCGGCCTTCAGGAAACCCTGCGCCTGGTGCGCGAAGGAGGGGGGGACGGTTTCGTTCAGCGCTGTGACGTGCGGGACTACAGCCAGCTGACCGCGTTCGCCCAGGCCTGCGAACAGAAACTCGGCGGCATCGATGTGATCGTCAACAACGCCGGCGTCGCTTCAGGCGGATTCTTTGGCGAATTGTCCCTGGAGGATTGGGACTGGCAGATCGCGATCAACCTGATGGGGGTGGTCAAGGGCTGCAAAGCGTTTTTGCCGCTGCTGGAGCAGAGCAAGGGCAAGATCATCAACATCGCCTCCATGGCGGCGTTGATGCAGGGGCCGGCGATGAGCAATTACAACGTCGCCAAGGCGGGGGTGGTTGCGCTGTCGGAGAGCCTGCTGATCGAACTGCGTCAGCAGGAAATCAGCGTGCATGTGGTGTGTCCGTCGTTCTTCCAGACCAACTTGCTGGATTCCTTTCGCGGCCCCACGCCGGCGATGAAAGCCCAGGTTGGAAAGTTGCTGGAGAGTTCGCCCATCAGCGCGACGGACATCGCCGATTACATCTACCAGCAGGTGGCCAGTGGCGAGTTCATGATCCTGCCCCATGAGCAAGGGCGAATGGCCTGGCAGCTCAAGCAGAAAAATCCTCAGTTGCTGTACGACGAGATGGCCACTATGGCGGAGAAGATGCGCGCCAAGGCGAAGTCCGGAAGCTGAGCCAGACATTCTGAACGGGTCTTTTCTGATAGGGTGGCCGGCACTTTCCGGCTGCCCAAGACGAGGCTCATTGTGCTCAATTACCTGTGGTTTTTCCTCGCCGCGCTGTTCGAGATCGCCGGGTGTTATGCCTTCTGGATGTGGCTGCGACAGGGCAAGAGCGCGCTGTGGGTGATTCCGGCGCTGGTCAGCCTGACGCTGTTCGCCGTGCTGTTGACCCGGGTCGAAGCCACGTATGCCGGGCGCGCCTACGCAGCCTACGGTGGCATCTACATCATTGCTTCCATTGCCTGGCTGGGCGTTATCGAACGTGTCCGACCGTTGACGTCCGACTGGATCGGCGTTGGCCTGTGCGTGATCGGCGCGACCATCATCCTGCTCGGCCCGCGCTGGTCAGCCGCCTGATGCGTTGTGCCTGAGGCACAACCTGACGTCTGCCGTACCTTTCTCCGACCCGTGGGCCGGAAATGTCCAAGTGCGTAGGAAGCGTCTGTCGGCCATGTTCTTGAAGGGATGAAGGGCGTTACTGATTTTGCTCTGGCGCATTGAAGCGCGGGGACCTGAGCGTCAACCTGCTTCCTCGGTTACAGCCAAGGAGTAGGACGTATGCTGGTATTGACGCGGGAAATCGGAGAGACCTTCAACATTGGCGATGACATCACCGTGAAGGTGCTGGGCATCACCGGCAATCAAGTGCGCCTGGGAATCGATGCGCCGCAGAGCATCAGGATTCATCGGGCAGAAGTTATCCGACGGATCGCCTCACGGCTGCAGCACCTCGCCAACCGGTTGCCGGGCAGGTGACCTATTCCTCGAAATATTCCTTTGGCACTTCATGCTTGAGCATCAGCTGACATTGCTGGCTGTCCATGTCAAAAAAAATCACTGCCTGACCTTTGCTCAGCGCATGGCGCACCCGCAATACGCGGGTTTCGAGGGGGGTGTCGTCGCCGTTGTCAGTACCGTCGCGGGTCACGAAATCCTCGATCAGGCGCGTCAGGGTGTCGGCTTCGAGTTGGTCGTAAGGGATCAGCATAGGTTTCTCGGCCATCACAAAAAGTACACGGGGCGGCGATGCTATCGCGCCCCGTGCGGGCAGGCTACCGCTGCCCCACCAATGTATCCACCGACGGCACACGAGTGTCGCTTTCCATCTGCGCGTCGTGCTCCAGTTGATGGCTGAAATTCTCCAGCGATGCGTTGGACGGATGCGCGTCGCTGGCAAACACTGGCGGGCTCATGATGTAGGCGGTGAGCAGACGGCTCAGCGTGCTCAAGCTGTCGATGTGGGTGCGTTCGTAGCCATGTGTCGCGTCGCAGCCGAACGCCAGCAGGGCGGTGCGCGTGTCGTAACCGGCAGTGATCGCCGAGTGCGCGTCGCTGTAGTAATAGCGGAACAGGTCGCGGCGTACGGACAGTTCGTTTTGCTCGCCCAGGCGCAGCAAATGGCGTGACAGGTGATAGTCGTAGGGGCCGCCGGAATCCTGCATCGCCACGCTGACCGCGTGTTCGCTGGAGTGCTGGCCGGGGGCAACGGGGGCGATGTCGATACCGACGAACTCGCTGACGTCCCACGGCAGGCTCCCCGCAGCGCCGCTGCCGGTTTCTTCGGTAATGGTGAACAGCGGGTGGCAATCGATCAGGGGCTCGACGCCGCTGTCGACGATGGCTTTGAGCGCCGCGAGCAGGGCGGCGACGCCGGCCTTGTCGTCCAGATGGCGCGCGCTGATATGCCCGCTGTCGGTGAACTCGGGCAACGGGTCAAATGCCACGAAGTCGCCGATGTTGATGCCCACCGATTCACAATCCGCGCGGGTCGCGCTGTAGGCGTCCAGGCGCACTTCGACGTGGTCCCAACTGATGGGCATCGTGTCGACGGCCGTGTTGAACGCGTGCCCGGACGCCATCAACGGCAGCACGCTGCCGCGAATCACGCCATTGTCGGTGAACACGCTGACGCGGCTGCCTTCGGCAAAGCGGCTGGACCAGCAACCGACCGGGGCCAGACCCAGCCGGCCGTTGTCTTTGACTTCGCGAACGCTGGCACCGATGGTGTCCAGGTGCGCGGAAACGGCGCGGTCGGGACTGTTCTGTTTACCTTTCAACGTGGCGCGGATGGTGCCGCGGCGGGTCAGCTCGAACGGGATGCCCAGTTCTTCCAGGCGCTCAGCGACGTAGCGCACGATCGTGTCGGTGAAACCGGTGGGGCTCGGGATCGCGAGCATTTCCAGCAGGACTTTCTGCAGGTAATTCAGATCCGGTTCATGGATGTTTGCAGTCGTCATAGGAACCTCAGTGTGGGGCGCTGAATGACCTGATAGCGGGCTCGCTGGCGGATTCGATCCGCCGGCAAGCTCACTGCTACAGGAATGGCGCCTTAGCCATGGGCAGGCTGGCTGTGGGGAAACAATAGATCGACGAAGCGCTCGGCCGTCGGTTGTGGCTCGTGATTGGCCAGACCGCAGCGCTCGTTCGCTTCGATGAATACGTACTCCGGCTGATCGGCGGCGGGGACCATCAGGTCCAGGCCGACCACCGGGATATCGAGGGCGCGCGCGGCGCGTACTGCGGCGTCCTTCAGTACCGGGTGAAGAATCGCGGTGACGTCTTCCAGACAGCCGCCGGTGTGCAGGTTCGCGGTACGTCGCACGGCCAGGCGCTGATCGGCCGGTAATACACTGTCGAAGCTGAACCCCGCTTCTTCAACGGTGCGGTGGGTTTCATCGTCCACCGGGATCTTGCTCTCGCCGTCGGTAGCGGCAGACCGTCGCCGGCTCTGGGCCTCGATCAATTGGCCGACGGTGTGACGGCCATCGCCGATGATCTCGGCGGGCCGACGGATCGCGGCGGCGACCACGTCGAATCCGATCACGACGATGCGCAGGTCCAGGCCTTCATGGAAGCTCTCGAGCAGCACACGACTGTCGAACTGGCGAGCACGCTCGACTGCTGCCTGGACGTCTTCGATGGTGCGCAGGTCCACGGCCACGCCCTGACCCTGCTCACCGTCGACCGGTTTGACCACGACGCGCTGATGTTCTTCAAGAAACGCCAGGTTATCGTCGCCATTGCCGGCCAGCTGCTGCACCGGCACTGCCAGACCTGCGGCCTTCAGCGTTTTCTGGGTCATGCGTTTGTCCTGACACAGCGTCATGCTGACCGCGGTGGTCAGGTCGCTCAGTGACTCCCGGCAACGCACGCGGCGACTGCCATGAATCAGCGTGAACAGCCCGGCTTCCGCGTCATCCACCTGCACCTCAATGCCGCGGCGATGGGCTTCTTCTACGATGATCCGGGCATAGGGGTTGAAGTCCGCCTGGGGGCCGGGGCCGAGAAACAGCTTCTCGTTGATGCCGTTTTTACGCTTGATGGCGAAGGTCGGCAGGTTGCGGAACCCCAGCTTGGCGTAAAGGCTCTTTGCCTGCTGATTGTCATGCAGCACCGACAGATCCAGGTACGCCAGACCCCGGCTCTGGAAGTGCTCGACCAGATGACGCACGAGCACTTCGCCGACACCGGGCCGTGTGCACTGCGGATCAACCGCCAGACACCACAGGCTGCTGCCATTTTCGGGATCGTTAAAAGCCTTTTGGTGATTCAGGCCCATCACGCTGCCGATCACGGCATTGGTGGCCTCGTCTTCGGCGATCCAGTAAACCGGGCCGCCGTGATGACGCGGTGTCAGCAGGTTGGGGTCGATGGGCAACATGCCACGGGCGATGTACAGGTTGTTGATCGACGTCCAGTCTCCCTCGCTTTGTGCCCGGCGAATCCTGAAGCCACGAAACACGCGCTGGGCCGGGCGGTAATCGCTGAACCACAAGCGCAGGGTGTCCGACGGGTCGAGAAACAGCTGTTGCGGCGATTGCGCCAGCACCTGTTGCGGGGCAGCGACGTATAAAGCGATGTCGCGCTCGCCCTGCTTTTCGTTGATCAAATCCTGCGCGAGAGAGGCCGGGTCAGGGTAGGTATGACCAATCAGCAGCCGTCCCCAGCCGCAATGCAGAGCCAGCGGTTCTGTCTCAGGCGTGCTGCCGTCTTCGGCAAGGCGAGCCTGCAAGCGTTCGTACGACGGCGCCTGGCCGCGCAACAAACGCTGGTTGTGAATCGAAGCGTTGGCTTTCATCGGTCAGAGTCCTTGTTCGCTGAGCCAGAGGTTCAGCGCTGCAAGCTGCCACAGCTTGGAACCGCGCAGTGGCGTCAATTGACCCTGCGGATCTGTCAGCAGTTTGTCGAGCATGACCGGGTCGAACAGCCCGCGGTTCTGGCTTGGATCGAGCAGCAGATCGCGCACCCAGTTGAGCGTGTTGCCTTCCAGGTGCTTGAGGCCCGGCACCGGGAAATAGCCTTTTTTGCGATCAATGACTTCTGACGGGATCACCAGACGCGCGGCTTCTTTGAGCACTTGCTTGCCGCCGTCGGGCAATTTGAAGCGGCCGGGAACGCGGGCAGACAGCTCGACCAGTCGATAGTCCAGAAACGGGGTGCGCGCCTCGAGGCCCCAGGCCATGGTCATGTTGTCGACGCGCTTGACCGGGTCATCCACCAGCATGACGGTGCTGTCCAGTCGCAGGGCCTTGTCCACTGCGGCATCAGCGCCCGGCATCGCGAAGTGCTCGCGCACGAAATCACCGGCCGCGTCATTCGCCGTCAGCCACTTCGGGGTAACGGTTTCGGCGTATTCGGCGTAGCTGCGGTCGAAGAACGCATCGCGATAGGCCCCATAGGGGTCGCTCGCGCCGTCCACTTGCGGGTACCAGTGGTAACCGGCGAACAACTCGTCCGCGCCCTGACCGCTCTGGACCACTTTGCAATGCTTGGCGACTTCGCGGGATAGCAGATAAAACGCGATGCAGTCGTGGCTGACCATCGGCTCGCTCATTGCACGGAACGCGGCGGGCAGTTGCTCGATGATCTCGCTTTCCTTGATGCGCAACTGATGATGGTTGGTGCCGTAGTGTTTGGCGATGAGGTCCGAATACTGAAACTCATCGCCGCGTTCGCCGCCGGCATCCTGAAAGCCGATGGAGAAGGTCGACAGATCCTTCACGCCCACTTCACGCAACAGACCCACCAGCATGCTCGAGTCGACGCCACCGGACAGCAGCACGCCAACGTCCACCGCAGCGCGTTGACGGATGGCAACGGCTTCGCGGGTGCTGTCGAGCACACGGTCGCGCCAGTCTTCGAGGGTCAGATTCGCTTCGTCGGCGCGCGGGCCATAGGGCAGCGTCCACCAGACTTGCTGTTCAACCTTGCCTTCGGCACTCACGCGCATCCACGACGCCGGCGGCAGTTTTTCAACCCCCGCCAGCAGGGTGCGCGGTGCAGGCACTACGGCGTGGAAGTTCAGGTAATGGTTGAGTGCGATCGGGTCGAGCATCGGGCTGATGTCGCCGCCTTTCAGCAGCGCCGGCAGGGCAGAAGCAAAACGCAGGCGCTTGTCGGTGCGCGACAGATACAGCGGCTTTACACCAAGACGGTCGCGGGCGATGAACAGGCTTCTGTTGTCGCGCTCCCAGATGGCGAACGCGAACATGCCGTTGAGCTTGGGCAGCATGTCGGCGCCCCAGGCGTGGTAGCCCTTGAGCAGCACTTCGGTGTCGCCGCCGGAATGGAACTGATAGCCCAAACTTTCGAGTTCGGCACGCAGTTCCGGGAAGTTGTAAATGGCGCCGTTGAAGGCCAGGGACAGGCCCAGGTGACTGTCGATCATCGGCTGCGCCGATCCGTCCGATAGGTCCATGATCTTCAGGCGACGATGGCCGAGGGCAACCGGCCCCTGGCTGTGAAATCCCCACGCATCCGGACCGCGAGCCGCGAGATGATGGGTGATACGTTCTACTGCGGCGAGATCCGCAGGTTGATTGTCAAAGCGTAGTTCGCCAGATAATCCGCACATCTGTCCTAAACCCTTTATGTTTTCGGCGTGTTTGGCGTTACTGGGATTGCGCGGCGATGAAGGCCGGGTTCACACCGGGCATCAGGCACGTGGTTGCGTACGTATGGCGCGTTTCGTACATCCTGCGCTGTCAAATCCCAAGCTTGCGCAATGCACTCAGCCAGTAACGTTTGGGCCCTGTCCCAGCGTGGATATACAGCCCTGACCTGAGCCCACTTCCTTATGGCGCAGACACATCATCAGGGCGCGCTGCCGTCAGCGGCCTAGCTTTATCGAGTACCGGCAGGCGTGGATCGTTCAATAAAAACATTGCAGGCGAGGGAGGTGCGCCCGGGTTTTCAATCACTGACGACGTTTTTCGTGGGGTGTCGATTCGCTCAGAGGTCCAAGAAGCATCCCCACGTCATGTCTTGGGAGCGCATACCTCGCCCGAGTCAACGCGAGCGGTTGGCGATCCGTAAAGCAGCGCTTTTGATGTACTTCACCGAGTTGGCAAGGTTACCGGCATGACTTTCGAGGAGCATGAGGTCCTCTTGTCGACACACAACTCTCTGAGCCTTCAGGTAGATGGCATGACCTTCGAGAAATTGCGACAGAGAGTCAAAGTAAGCCGCCGAATCTTCGAGATCCAGCTGCATATCTTTCAAGCTTAATGTAGACATTGAGGCTCCAGACGCTATTGAAGCAGGCGTCCTGGCCTGACGGGGTTGGGCTATCGGGTTCACTGTCCGATTCTTTGTTTATCGGCAGCGACGAAGAAACTTTAGAGGCTTATCAGGGTCTGTCGCGGCGGCGTGTCAGTAGCCCGTCATCTCCAGATACCCCACGCCCTCGTGGCTGCCGCTTATGGTCACCGGTCCCTCCCAGTAGGGAATTTGCAAGTTCATCCACGCCTGTGGGTTGAGCGCTTCGACGGCGATGTCCACGGCCTTGGACGGGATTTTCACCGACCAGCGTGTGGGCATGTCGCGGCCTTCAACGTCAGTGGTGTCTTCGGGTGCCAGCGCTATGTCTGCCGCCGCCAGTTGTTCGGTGCTGCCGTCGGCGTTGATCCACGTCCCGGTCAGGTACGGCTCGCCGTCCTTCTGCCGCATGCGGTAGAGCATGACTTCGGCACCATCCCCCAGGTGCAGCGAGAACCAGTCCCAACCCGTTTGATTATCGGTGAGCGGCTGACTGCTCCACTCCCGATCCAGCCATGCAGGCCCGGACACCTGGTAGGTTTTGCCGTCGATCTCGATGCTGCCATTCGCCTGAAAGAACGGCTGGCTGTAGTAGTACGACGCTTGCCCCTGCTCGGACTTCTGGCTAAAGCCCTGTTTACCTTGCAGCACCAAAGGCTTGGTGGCTTTCAGGCGCAGGCGGTAGTTGAACTGTGGCCCGCTGGCCTGCAGCTGCATATCCGCCAGCGGGTCATCGCTGGCGGACTGGCTGGTGAAGGACCAGTCGTCGATCCAGGCCGCGAACGGCGCCAGTGTCACGCCGGCCTGCTGCACGCCGCCACGGGCATAGCGTTCCGCTGCGAAGTGCTCGTCCTGGGAGGTCACCGCCGCGTGTCCCATCCACAGGTTGCGGTTGCTCCATCCAGCCCCATCGCCCTGCAGACCTTTTGCGCGGGGCAGGGCGTTGCGAAACAGCGTCCATTGCACGCCGAACGACTGGCCGTCGGCATCCTTCAGATTGGCGGTGACGTACCACCACTCGATGCGGAAATCAGCGTGGGGGCCGTGATCGTCGGGAAACTCGAACCGCTTGCCCGGCGTTACCCGTGCGTAACTTGAGGCGTCGTCGGCAAGGCCGGCGAAGCCTTTTTCTTCTTCGGGTTTGTCGTCGCAGCCGCTCAGCAGCAGACCGAGCATCAGCAGGGCGACGATCTGCAGGCGAACGGTGATCAGGGGCAGGGCTTTAACCTTCATTGGCGAAAGTCCTCAGCAAATCAGCGGGGCGGGTGCGGTACAGGCGGTAGAGCGGCCAGGCCGACGCCAGCAGTGTGGCGAGCATTGCCAGCAGCGTCAGGCGCACCAGCTGCATAGGGAACACTTGCAGTGGCAGGCGCCAACCGAACGCTTGCACGTTGATCACGGCGTCCAGGCACCAGGCCAGCAACAGCCCCAGCGGAATTGCGAGCACCAGTGTCAGCACCGCCAGAAGCCAGGTCTGCGCCAGATTAAGCAGCATCAATTGCTGCCGCGTCACACCCAGCGCCCATAACGGCGCCAGTTGCGCGAGGCGGCTTTGGCTCTGGGTCAGCAGACTGATGAACAAGGCAACTCCGGCCACCATCAACGTCAGGCTGTTCAACGCAGCCGTGGCGGCGAATGTGCGTTCGAAGACTTGTTGCGACCAGGCCTTGAGCTGGATCTGATCGACGATGCGGTTGTCGTCGATGGTGAATTTGTTGTGCAGCACCCGCAGCAGTTGCGGGATGGCGCGGGGATCGATGCGCAGATTGAAGCGGTTGGGTGTCAGCTGCGGCCAATGCTTGAGAAGGTGCTCGGCGTTCACCAGCACGTGGCCCTTGGGATTGCCGTAATCGGCATAAATGCCAACGACGCGCAGCGGCCACGGCCCGTCGGGCGCGGGCAGTTTTACTTCATCGCCAACGCTGACGTCCAGGCGGCGGGCCAGTTGTTCGCTGAGCATCAGCGTGTCTTCCTGCGCCAGTTGCTTCCAGGCATCACCGCTTGCCGACTCCAGCAGCGGCCAGTGCTGGCGGTAGTGCGGATGATCGATCACCCCATACAGCTCGGCCGGCCAGCCCTTCAGTTGCAACGAAACCTGCCAGTTGGGCAGCACGGCCGACGTCAGCGGCTGCTGGCTCAGCCATTGCTGCAGCGGCGCGGCTTGCGCCGGGTTCTGCGGATTGATGTACAGCTCGGCGCTGAGGCGTTGTTCCAGCCAGTGGGTGAACGTCTGGCGGAAGCCCGACGTCATGCTGCCCGCGCCGATGTTTGCTGCCATTGCCAGCAGCAAGGCCATCAGCGCCAGGCTCAGGGCCGGCAATTGCTGCCGGCAGTCAGCGAGAAACCACTGACCCAGCACCGAACGGCTCCTGCCCAGCAGTGCGTCGAGCAGCAGATTAAGCAGCACCGGCAGCCCCAGCGCCGCGCTCAACAACAGGCTCGCCATCAGCACGAAGCCCAGTGCCAGGCTGTCGCCAAACAGCGCGGCCGATATGGCAATCAACGCCGATATTCCGGCCACCCAGCCCTGGCGTCGCAGCCATTTGGAATGGGTTTCATGCCACGCCTGGGCATTGGCCAGCGCCAGCAAAGGCAGGCGCGCAGCACGCAGCAGGCTGCTGGCCCCCGCGAGAAATGCGCCGAGCAGACTGACGCCCAGACCGCTCAGCCACCACCAGACGCTAAGGTTCAGGTGGCCGGCGACTTCAGCGCCGTACAGCCCGCGCAGACTCGCCGCCACGTCCGGCAACAGCGCGCTCGCCAGCCAGTAACCGCTGATGACACCTGCTATGCCGCCGAGCAGGGCCAGCACGCCGAGCTCGACCACCAGACTCACCATCAACCCGCGTGCGCTGACCCCGCAGGCGCGCAGGTTGCGCAGCAGCCCGCGACGCTGTTCCAGCGCGAGACCAATGGCGGCATGGACGATGAACAGTCCGACCACGAACGAAAGGAAACCCAGTGCGTCGAGGTTCAGGTGGAAGCTTTCGGTAAGCCTGCCCAGATCGTTGTCTTCGCCACTTTTGCGCAGCACCAGCTCGCCATTCAGCTCGGCCGGCAGGGCGGGGGCGTTATCCGCAAAGTCCTTTGGCAGCACCAGCCGCGAGATCTGATCCGGCTGGTTGAGCAGTTGCTGAGCGAAGCCTATGTCCATGAGCAGTACGCCCGGCGCCATGTCGGTTTTCGCGCGCAATGGCGGCAGTACCTTTCCGGAGTCGGTGACCGGCTGCTGGCCTTCATGGAGACCGAGGGCGGCAAGGGTCTGCGGTGAAATCCAGGTGGTGCCGGGAGGGGTGAAGAAGTCGACGATCTGCGCGGTGTCCAGGGATTGCCCTGCCAGCGCGGTGTTCACCGGCAGCGAGACCGGCTCGATGCCGAGCACGGTCAGACGTTGCTCCGGCGCCTCTTTGAGGGCGACGCGCCCGCGCAGTGCGGGAGAGACCGGCCATCCGGCCCGGCGCAGGGTTACGAACAGGTCCTGGGAAAAGTTGGCGCCGTTGGGCGAGACCAGAATCTTCTGCGGCTCGCCGCCGATCATCTGGCTGGCCTTGGCGTAGCTTTCACGGGCCTGACTGTTCAGCGCCTGCACCCCGGTCAGCAGGCTGGTTGCCAGCCACAGGCCGGTCAGCACGCTGAAAAACTGCACGGGGTGGCGCCGCCAGTGGCTCAGCAGCGCTTTCAAGGTCCAGTAGAAGACAGGCATTTCAGCGTTCGCCTTCGCTGACCAGACGACCCAGGTGCAGCACGGCCTGACGCTGCAATCGTGCCGCCACCCTCGGGCTGTGGGTGACCATCAACAGGCTGGTGGTGCTGTCGGCCAGAAGGTCCAGCAGCAGTTGCAGCACTTCATCGCTCGTGGCTTCGTCAAGGTTGCCGGTGGGTTCGTCAGCGAGCAGCAGGGCGGGGCGCGAAGCAAGGGCGCGTCCGATCGCAACGCGCTGTTGCTGGCCGCCCGAGAGTTGTTCGGGATAGCGCCTGAGCAGCGCGCCCAGGCCCAGCCGCTCAGTCAGTTCGGCCTGCCATTCAGGCTGGTAGCGCCCGGCCAGACGCGCCTGAAATGCCAGGTTGTCTTCTACCTTCAGACTGCCGATCAGGTTGAACTGCTGGAACACCAGACCGACTTCCGTGCGCCGCCAGTTGGCCAGTTGCGCCTCGTTCATCTGATCCAGACGCTGTCCGGCAATCTCGATGCTGCCCGTGTCCACATTGTCCAGCCCGGCCACCAGATGCAGAAGCGTGCTCTTGCCGCTGCCCGACTCACCCATCAACGCGAGGCTGCCACCCTGATCCAGTTGCAGGTCCGCGCCACGCAAAACGGCCAAAGGGCCCTGGGCCGTGGCATAGCTCTTGAACACACCCTGGACTTGCAGCATCGACACACACCTGATTGAAGGGATGGGTTGGAGGATAGCGGTTTGACCGGAGCCGATGTAGCCGGCGAAGCAGTGGATCTTCGGCAGGACAAAGAAGTTGCGTCGGAAAGCGATGACGAGCGCTGGACACCCGATACCGCAGACTTCGCTATTTCCCGCGAATCAGCCCTCGCAGCGCGAACCGATTGGGATGACAGGCTTCGGCCACGGTTCGCGGCAGGGGCAAGGGTTCGTTATCCAGCCAGGCGGCGATCAGTTCGCCGGACAGCGGCGCAGTGATAAGGCCGCGTGAACCGTGACCGCTGTTGACATACAAACCGTCCAGCCATGGGCATTCGGTATCCGGCGTCTGGCGCGCGTCCTTGCGCAGCACGGCGTACGTCTCAAGGAATGCCGCCCGGTCCGCCAGTGGCCCGACGATGGGCAGGTAATCCGGGCTGGTGCAGCGAAATGCGGCGCGACCTTGCAGGTCCTCGGCGGGCAAACCATTGGCGTTCAGCCGCTCGGTCAGGTCCTCGGAGATTTCCCGCAGCAGCCCGAGATTGCCGAGATGTTCGGCCGTACTCGGCGTCAGGTCATCGCTGTTGAAGGCGAAGCTTGCGCCCAGCGTGTGTTCGTCGCCGCGTGCGGGCGCCACGTAACCCTCGGCGCAGACGACAGTCTTCAAGGCCTGGCTGTCGGGCGTGGCAGCCAGTCGGGTGATTTGCCCCCGAATACGCTTGAGTGGAAGGTCAGCGCTGGCCGGGAAGCGTTTGATCTCGGCTGCGCCCGCCAACACGACGACTGGAGCAGAAGCCAGCAGACGCTCGCCATCCCACGCTTGCCACAGCGGCCCGTCCCGCCGCAGCTCGATCGCATCGTTGTGAGTCAGCAGCTTGATGTTGCTTGCGCTGGCCTGATCACGACACAACGCCGGTGGGTGGACCCAGCCGCCTTGTGGGTAAAACAAGCCGCCGCTCTTCAACACGATACCGGCCCGCGACTCGGCGTCAGCCCGGTCCAGTATATGCAGCAGATCGTCGGGGAACGCCTCAGCCAGTTGCGCCTGACGCGCCTGCTCCTTGTCGTCGAAGGCCAGTTGGAGCACGCCGCAATCGTCCCAGTCGATGCCCCGTTGCAGGCGCTCCAGCAAGCGTCGGGTATGACCGAACCCGCTCAAGATCAGCTGCGACAACGCGGTGCCATGGGCCGACAGTTTCAGGTAAAGCACGCCTTGTGGATTGCCCGATGCTTCTTGCGCCAGATCACCATGGCGCTCCAGAAGACTGACGTGCCAACCGCGCGCCGCCAGGCTCGCCGCCGTGGCGCACCCGGCCAGCCCTGCGCCAATCACCAATGCTGTGCGAGGGGTATCTGGTGAACGGGGCAGTAGACGTGGCAGGGAACTGGGCCGGGCAAACCAGGGCTTGGCGCGCGGAGGCGTTGGCACGTCTTCAGGCCATGCGATGAAGCGGCCTTTGAGTACCTCCCACTTATGCCCGATTCCCGGCACGCGCTTCATTTTGAAACCGGCTGCGTTCAGTGCCCGGCGCACCCAGCCGGTGCTGGTAAAAGTGCCGATGGTCGAGCCCGGTGCCGCCAGCCGTGCCAGCTCGGCGAATAGCTCGGGTGTCCACATTTCCGGGTTTTTCGCGGGCGCGAAACCGTCGAGAAACCAGGCGTCGATCTGTCCGTCGAGTTGCGGCAGCATGTCCAGCGCGTCACCGATCAGCAAGGTCAGCGTGACGCGCCCGCCATCGAACACCAACCGCTGAAAGCCCTGATGCACCGCCACGTACCGGCCCAGCAACTGATCCGCCAGCACCTTGAGCTCGGGCCACAAATTCAGCGCGCGCTCCAGATCAGCACGGCTCAGCGGGTATTTTTCGACGCTGACGAAATGCAGCCGTGCATCTGCGACTGCGCTGGCGTTGAACAGCTGCCAGGCGCACAGGAAATTCAGCCCGGTGCCAAAGCCGGTCTCACCGATTACCAGCCGCCCGCCCGCCGGCAAAGCGGCAAAGCGTTCGGGCAGCTCGTTCTGGGTCAGGAACACATGGCGGGTTTCATCCAGGCCCGACTGGGTCGAGAAATAGACGTCGGAGAACACCCGCGAATGCGGATTGCCGTGTTCGTCCCAGTCAATCTGGGCGTTGGCGATCTGGGTGTGGTCAGTGGTGATCATGTTCGGCTCGGGGCGGGCAAGGTGGCGATGTTACTCCAGCGTCCGGTGGGCGGTGCACTACATATGTATGCCACTTTGCGGGCGCGTTCCTGTTTATCTATGCGCCTTTGATCACACGCAGAAACAAGGACGTCACATGAACACCGCCAGTCTGGCTCTCACTGCTTCATTCATTCGGAACACGCTGCCGCAATGGTTTATCCAGGCGCCGCCGGCGATGCGCGACGCGCTGCGCCGGGACATGACCCTCGCGCAAGCCGCCCGCGAACACCTCAATCAGGTTCTCCTGCGCATTCAGGACCTGCCGTCGTTCGCGCGGCCGCTGCTGACTCAGGCCCTCGACACCGAATTCGGTCCGGGTCTGGATGTCGACCGTGACTACTTCTTTCACGCCAGATTCCAGCGTGACTGGCTGACAGGTCGCGCTTCGCCTCAGGGTTCCAGCACGCGTCCGCTGCTGGCCGCTGCGCTGCAGAACTTTGAAGCGGTCGAAGCGACGGACGCTGATCGCGAAAGCACCTCGGTTATCATTGGCGGCGCGTCGGATGCGCCGGCGGGGACGGAAAACGTTCATCCCTTGGGTGTCAGCCCCGGTCGCTTCATCGAGCTGTGTCGCCGGCTTGATCTGGGCGGCCAGTATCAGCGGCACCTGCACCATGTACTGCACCCTGTCGCGAGGCCGGACGTGCCAGATAGCCTGGACAGCGATGACATCAAGGCGCGCATGATCGAGCACGCCCGTCTGGCCTTGCGGGTCGATTCCCACATCGCACGCCTCAAGGGCGCCATTGGAGGCCCAGTACCAGATGCTGCTTCAAGTCAATGCCTACGGGCCTGCGGATCAGGTGTCTAGCCTGCAACTGCTGGGCTGCCGGTTGCGCGACGCGTTGTTGTTCAAAGCCGCCGGTCAGGCGCGTTGCGTGGTTTACCTGCCAGGCGAGCCTGATGGTGCGATTCAGTCCCATGCATCCCTGGAAGATTTCACTCAGGCACTGAGGACCAAACTGCGTTCAGAGGTGTATCAGCGCTATTTTGATCGCTTTATTCCCCAGCGCAGCAAGTCGGCTTTCTTCAAGCGTTTGCACGAACGACTGGCGCCCCACGTCCTGCACAGCGTCGCCCGTGGCAACGGTTTTCACCGACAGCTGATCAGCGTTTCCGAGGTGGATCAGACTGCTTTTCTCGATCTGGAAGCCATCGAGGTGGGCGGCGCATTGGGTGATGTTTTCTACCTGTATCAGATGCTGCGACTGAAGGACGACGCTCGCGTACTCGCGGTCCCTACCGATGACGAGGACCAGAAAACCCGGGAGCAACGTCTCGCTGAATGGCTGGACTACGGCATGGACGCGCTGAATGTTGCCGCGCTGTTCGTTCCCGGTCTGGGTGAAGTCATGATGGTGGTCGCGGGCGCGCAGTTGCTCGACGAGACCTTCGAAGGCATTGAAGCGTGGCGCCATGGCGACATGGATGAGGCGTTGGATCACTTGGGGAGTGTCGCGCAAAACCTGGCATTCATGGGCGCGCTGGGTGCCGCGGGCGCGGCGACGGGCGCAATGGCCGCAGAATCCGCCGGGTCGCAGCCTCCGTCGTTCATCAAACGCAGCCTTCCGGCCCGGGACGCTGCAGGTCGTCTGCGCCTGACTGACGTAGGCACGGCCCTGCGCCGTCTGCACCCCGAACTCGCAGACATCGACGAACCATCCGTCAGCCGGATAATGGCAGTGAGCGGCGTCGACGAAGAGTGTCTGGCCGCATTGCACATCAGTCAGCAACCCGCGCCCGCAGCGCTGATCGACACTGCCAAGCGGTTTCGGCTCAGTCAGCAGGCGGCCGACTCTGCCCAGGCCCTGGACGCGGCATACCTCGCCAGCGAGCAGTCGAACGACCCGCTGATTGCACTGCTGAGACGCGATTTCCCGTCGCTCACCCTGGCTTCCAGCCAGGCTCTGATCGCTGAGGCCGGTGCCGAGCAGCGGCTGGCCATGCTGGAGACTCGGCGCATCCCGCTGGAAATGGCCGGAAAGGTACGCGGGCATTTGCGTCAGACCCGCATGAGCCGCGCGCTGGAAGGCTTTTTCCTGACCCCCAGCACCGCCAATGACGATCTTCAGCGCCTGACGTTGCGCAGCCTCGCGACGTTCCCGGGATGGCCCGCCGATGTTCGCATTGAGATACGAGGCGGCGACGCTACCGGTGCGTTACTTGACAGCATCGGCGCCGAGAATGCCACCCGGCAACGTGTGTTGATCAAGGGTGACAAAGGCTTTCAGGTAGAGGCCGCTGAGGCATCGGAGAAAAAAGGCAGTCTGTTTTCCGCGCTGTTGCGCGCGCTGCCCGAGAGCAGTCGCCAGGCGATGGGGCTCAACGACCCGCAGACCGGCGTGCGCGCTTTCAAGCGCCGTGTCTTCAACTGGGTTCGGTCGCAACCGAAATGGGCGGCCGAGCAGTTGGGGCAATGGACGTTACCCACCGAGTTCAGGCCGCCGCAGCGTTTACTGGACGGGCGCATCGGTTATCCACTCAGCGGACGCGGGTTGCCTGTGGCCGAAGGTGCGATTCAACAGCAATTGCTCCAGGCAATGACGCACCTCTATCCGGAGAGTGTCGAGCTGGCGGATCAGCTGCGGGCCATGGCCCGGCGCGGGCGATCACTGGAGCAATTGCTGGCCGCGACGCACGCCCGTGCGGCCGCCTATGACCAGCTGCACATGAGCCTGATCGCCTGGGCGGAGGCCGACGATATCAGCGTGCTGCTCAATGACGGTGAACGGCTGGCGCGGCGCCGGGTGGCCAACGTGCTGGGTCGGGCGTGGCGTTACAGCCATGGGGATGCTCCCCGGGGGTCGCGCTGGCTGACGCTGGAGCACCTGGTCATTCCGGAATTGCCGCCGTTGCATAGTTTCTATGCCGACATCACGCAGATCGAGCTCAATAACGTTCAGTTTGATACTTCCGGGGCAAACGCGTTTCTGGCCAACTTTCCGAACGTCACTCACCTGAACGTGCGCGGCAGTTTGGCCGCGCTGCCGGACGGATTGTCTCAGCTGCACTCCCTGCAGCACCTGTCGCTGGAAAATTTGTCGTGGACGCTGGACCAGCCCGCCATGAACACCTTGATGGATATACCTGCGCTGGACTCGCTGAGCCTGGCTGGCAGCCGTCTGGGCGACTTCACCGACACCAGCCGCCTGCGCCTCTCGACCCTGTGGATGAACAACACGGGCCTCACTCAATGGCCGGAATGGACCCATACGCTGGGGCTGGGCGAGCTGGACATCAGTGACAACCACATCACCGAGGTCGCGGCCGAAGTCATCGAGAACCCGCAGGACCATGGCCGCCATACAGTGATCTACGCCTACAACAACCCGTTCACCCACCAGTCGCTCGAGGATTACTGGCGCAACGACACCGGCTACGGTCATCGCTACCAGCTCGACTATGATTTTCCCGAAGACATTCGCGAGATCCACGTCGAAGGCGCGCCGATGGACACAGAGTCCGAGGTATCGGATGACGAAGGCGAGTCTCATGGCCACCGCGCCGGTACAAGCGCCGGTGCTGCCAGACCCTCCGCGCAGGTGTGGTTGCGCCCGGGTGAGGATGTGCTGAATCAGCGGTTGCTCGCGGCGTGGACTCAGGTTGAACACGCCGCCGACGCGCCTCATCTGCTGGTGCTGTTGCAGCGGCTGAGAGAAACCCCGGATTTCCGCCAGTTCCACGCCGAGCTTGCCAGTGAGGTGCTCACCGTTCTGGAAACGGCCGCGCAGGATGCGGTGTTGCGCGGGCAGATCGAGGTCATGGCCAACGACCGTCTGTTTGGCGCCAACCAGACCTGTCAGGACGGGGCACGGCTGATCTTCAGTGATATTCAAGTGGCGGTATACAGCCATGGATCGCTGCGGGATGTCGCAGAAAGTCAGCGCACGGACGCGTTGCTGGGGGTGATTCGTCAGCTCTTTCGCCTCAACGAAGTGCAGGCGATCGCGGATGCGGAGATTGCCCGGCGCGAAAGTCTGGGGATGGCGCTGGATCATGCCGAGGTGCGACTGGCGTACCGGGTCGGACTGGCGGACGACCTCGGGCTGCCCGGTCAGCCTTACCGGATGGTCTGGGCGCGCCTGGCAGCGGTTGACCGTGGTGCGTTGCTGGAGGCTCGGGGTCGTGTGCTGGAAGCAGAGCGTGGCCCGGCTTTTCTGCAGTTTGCCGTCGACAATCAACAGTGGAACGCGCGACTGCGATCCGGCCACGAGTCAGCCCTCGCGTCGGCCACCGCGTCAGTGCGCGCGCGCATGGCGGCGCTGGAAGAACATCCGCCAGCTGATCCCGACGAGTACCACCGACAAGGTCTGGCACTCATCGCCGAGCGCGATGGGGCTGAAGCACTGATGCTCAGACAGTTGACGGATCTGTACCGCGCGGGCTGGTAATTGGCTGAACGAGGTGGCGCCGCGCGGTGCCGCCTCGTTTCTCCTGCAACCGAATGTTTCCCGCTGCAGTGATCCATCGCAGCGGTTGGCGGTCATAACCTGCATCGGCGCTGCCTGCCGCCTGCTAGTCTTGACCGATCCTGAAGGGAGCCTTGAATGTTCGAATCCGCTGAAATCGGCCACACCATCGACGACGAAACCTACGACGCTGAAGTCCCGGCCCTGCGCGAAGCGCTGCTGGAGGCTCAGTACGAACTGCATGAGCAAGGCAAGCGCCAGATCATCGTATTGATCAATGGCATCGAAGGCGCCGGCAAGGGCGAGACCGTCAAGTTGCTCAACGACTGGATGGACCCGCGCTACATTGAAGTGCGCACCTTCGATCAACAAACCGATGAAGAACTGGCCCATCCACCGGTCTGGCGCTACTGGCGCCAGTTGCCGCCGAAGGGCCGGATCGGCGTGTTTTTCGGGAACTGGTACAGCCAGATGATCCAGGGCCGGGTGCACAAGCAGTTCAAGGACCCGGTGCTGGATCAGGCCATCAACGGCGCCGAGCGACTGGAAAAGATGCTGGTCGACGAAGGCGCTGTGATTTTCAAATTCTGGTTTCATCTGTCCAAGCGGCAGATGAAGCTGCGCCTTAAAACCCTCAAGGATGACCCGCTGCACAGTTGGCGCATCAGCCCGTTGGACTGGCAGCAATCGAAGACTTACGACCGCTTTGTGCGTTTTGGCGAGCGCGTGCTGCGCCGAACCAGTCGCGACTATGCGCCCTGGCACGTCATCGAAGGCGTCGACCCGAACTACCGCAGCCTGACCGTCGGCCGGTTGCTGCTCGAAGGTTTGCAAAACGCCCTGAAGACGCCTGAAGGGGCAACCCATCTTGTCGGACTCGGCCCTTTGCCTAACAACAGCAATGAGCTGAGCCTGCTCGACAATCTCGATATGACCCTGGCGCTGGAAAAAGACGATTACGACGAGCAACTGATCACCGAGCAGGCGCGGCTTTCGGGGCTCATGCGCGACAAACGCATGCGCCGTCACTCATTGGTGGCGGTGTTCGAGGGCAACGATGCAGCGGGCAAGGGCGGTGCTATCAAACGTGTCGCCGGCGCGCTCGATCCAAGGCAGTACCACATCGTGCCGATCGCCGCGCCCAGTCAGGATGAACTGGCTCAGCCTTATCTGTGGCGGTTCTGGCGCCAGATTCCGGCGCGGGGAAAATTCACCGTGTTCGATCGATCATGGTACGGACGGGTGCTGGTCGAGCGGGTCGAAGGCTTCTGCTCCGAGGCTGACTGGTTAAGGGCCTACAGCGAGATCAACGACTTCGAAGAGCAGCTCACCGACTTCGGGGTTGTGGTGGTGAAGTTCTGGCTGGCGATCGACGACAAAACCCAACTGGAGCGTTTTCAGGCGAGGGAGAAGGTACCGTTCAAACGCCACAAAATCACCGAGGATGACTGGCGT
>LIDZ01000201.1_pt6 | contig 36638 bp, 38 predicted proteins | sample 644651 | NCBI WGS metagenome assembly LIDZ01 (sample SAMN03856242, study PRJNA289617) | food metagenome | isolation source: wine grapes on drying loft during traditional withering process | host: Vitis vinifera cv. Corvina | place: Italy: Gargagnago di S. Ambrogio di Valpolicella | collected 2014-01 | reverse complement strand
TATAGCTGAGGGGTTAAAATTGCAATATGTAGATAATAAACACAAAACTCTAGAGGATTTGTTTTTAAATATTACTGAGGACTAAGTTAGGAGTTGATAAAATTGATAAAACTTATTTCAAATGAGATAAAAAAAATCATGTTTAAAAGAAAGCTTTTACTTGTTTTAGCAATACTGTTAGTTGAAATAATAGCGTTTGCTTATGGCGAAAACAACACGAATAAAAAGACTGTGGAGAATTATACAAAAAGCCAAAGTTCAGATTATAATTGGAATCCTCTTATAAAGCAGCAGATACAGACGCTTAATAATAAATTGAATTTTAAAAACCTTAAAGAGTCAGACAGAAAAAATATAGATATTCAAATTGATCAATACAATTATTATTTGAAAAATAACATGAGCCCACTGGGTACTTCTGCCGCTAAATTTACAGGACTATTAATGCAACAATCAGCTACCATGTTATTACCACTACTTATTATAATATTCGCAGGGGACTGCGTGTCTGGGGAATTTTCTGCAAGAACAATTAAAGTACTATTAACAAGAGCTGTTCCAAGATGGAAGATACTCCTGAGCAAATTTATAGCCATTATTATAATATCAGCAGTAGTGGTAGTTGAAACTGCGGTCATTTCATTGATTGTTTCAAAAATAACATTTCATGACTGGGGATTTATGGAGCCACTTGCTACAGGATTTAAAGTTTCGGCAGGTAAAATTGATGCATCAAATATAATGGAAATATATCAATGGCAATACTTATTACTAGTTTATTCATTGGGATTTTTTATAGCTGTTATTATTGCAAGCATATCATTTTCAATATCAATTTTTGTGAAAAATACAGCTGCTTCTATAAGCATAATGATGGCAGCACTTATTGGTGGCAGTATTCTACAAATATTTATAGACGATTGGCCATTTGCAAAATATTTTTTCTCAGTGAACCTGAGACTTCCTCAGTATCTTACAGGATCTTTTAAAGTTGTAGATGGAATGAACCTTACATTTTCTATGATTGTGTTGTCTATTTGGGCGGTAGTAGCACTAATTGCAGGTCTCGTAGTATTTTACAAGCAAGACGTACTTGTGTAAAGGGGGGAGTTTAATGATAAAAAAGATAATGCTTAGGATTATAACAGTAGTTGGAATTGTAGTTATAATAACATCAATCATTGGAATTATAGCTTCCGTCTATATAACCACAAGACCAGCAGCTAAAACTGATATTAAAAACAAATTAGTTAAAGAGACTGTAAAGAGCGTAGAAAAACCTAAGAATAATATATACAATGTTTTATCTATGGGAGATTCCATTGCAAACGGCACAGGGGATGAAACAGGCAGAGGATTTGCAGATTATTATGCAGATAGTTATAAAAAAAGTACAAAACAAATTGTTAAGGTAAATAATATTGCAGTTAATGGGGATGTGTCAGATGGGCTTAGTCAGATTGTTAGAAATAAAGCAACTTCACCTATAATTCAGAGCGCTAACCTAATATTTATATCCATTGGTGGCAATGAAATCAAACAATTTGCCACATCAAATGATATATCTTCACTAGCAGGAATCAAGACTGTAGAAGATCATTATTTAAGCAATTTAGGCAATGTGTTCAAAAAAATACGTAGTGAAAATAGTAAGTGCACCATTGTGTTCATAGGACTATATAATCCCTTTGGAGATGACATAACCCAAGATAAATTAGGGTTACTAGATGATTGGAATTATGAAACTCAAAAACTTGTTTCAGATGATAGCAATGCTGTATATATACCAACTTATGATCTATTTAAGTATAATATGAAAAGATATTTAACTATAGACAATTTCCATCCAAATAGCCAGGGGTATAAGGCTATTGCTAGAAGAATAGGTGAAACTTTGAAAAACAATTAAGACTTTCTTAAGGGTTTTCTTTATAATTGCTTATTGTTTAGTGATTATAATGAAGATAGGTTAAAGAGAAAGGGGAAAATTAATGAATGAATTTGCTATTAAAACTATAAATTTAAGTAAAAAGTTTGGTAATGATTTTGTTGTGGAAAATTTAAATATGAATATCAGAGTAGGTGAAATCTACGGCTTCATTGGGAAAAATGGAGCTGGAAAAACTACGACCATAAGTATGATAACAGGTGTTGCAACTCCTAGTAGTGGAGAAATTCAATTGTTCAATAACCATGAGCAATCCAAGAAAGATGCATCAAGAAAAAGAATAGGGGTATTAAGCGATAAGCCAGCACTTTACCCTAATATGACGTATTATGAAAATCTTGAAGTTAACAGGCTGCAACGAGGGATTCCAGGAAAAGAGTGTATAGAAGAAGTATCAGATCTATTAGGACTCGAAGAGTATAAAAATAAGAAAGTGAAAAATTATTCACTTGGCATGAAACAAAAATTGGGAATGGCTATTGCCTTACTAGGTGATCCTGAATTATTAATACTAGATGAACCTATAAATGGATTAGATCCAGTTGCTATTGTAGAAATTAGAGAGTTATTAAAGACGTTAAGAAAAGAGAGAAATATGACTATATTAATTTCAAGCCATAATCTAGGAGAACTATATCAACTGGCAACATGTTTTGGAATTATACATAAGGGAAGACTTTTGGAGGAACTTACATTAAAAGAACTTGATGAAAAATGCAAAATAAGTTTGAATATTAAGGTGGATGACACAAATAAGGCAGTTTTAATTTTAGAAAACCAGCTTAACACACGTAATTTTAAAGTCCTCCAGGACAATACCATAAAACTTTACGATTATGTAGATGATGTAAAAACAGTATCTAAAATATTAACTAGTAACGGTGTTAACATTGAGCAGCTTGTATCAGCAGGGGATAGTTTAGAAGACTATTTCGTTAATTTGATAGAAGGTGCAAGTAGATAATGTATAATTTAGTTAGAGCTGAGTTTTATAAGCTAAAGTGCGATAAAATATACAGAATTATATTGATAATAACAGGGATCTTAATCTTAAGATGTATAACGTTAGTTATTTTTAAATCTACCAAGACAACTATAATGCAGGAGGGTGACGGAGCTAATACTTTGGGCTATATAATTAATAGCTTTAAAGATATTAAAAATCCAACTGTAATGGAAATTTTTAATTCAGCACAGGGTTTTAGCCCAGTGCTTCAGATATTAATCATGTTTTTCGTGACAAGCTTTGTTTTAAATGAATATAATTATGGCACATTTAAAAATTCAATATCCGTTGGCAGTAGCAGATTAAAAATATACACATCTAAGTTACTCACTATATCTTTTGGAATATTTATCATGAATTTCTTTATGTTATGCGGTTCAACTTTGTTTGGAATGATTTTTTGTAAAGCATCTGGAGTTTTTAATAATAATACAATATTACAAATGTTTAAACTAATTATGTTAAGTTGGATTGTACTAACGGCTATGGCATCACTTTATATGTGCTTTTCAATAATTATTAAAAGCAAATCAATAATATTAGCATTAGGAATAATCACTATAATTTTTGAACCTGTGATTTTAGCAAGTAAAGGCTTTTATAAATATGGAGATTATTTACTATCATTTATATTGATGAAAATATGTAGTGTGCAATTATATGGGCAAGCAATATATAATATAGTGTTAACTTCTATTATATGGATTATCATTACAAGCATAATTGGAATATTCATATTTAGAAGGCAGGATGTGAAGTAATGAAAAATGTAATATATAAAGTAAATAACTTAGGATGACAGGAGATGTAAATAACTAATGTATAACTTAATTAGATCAGAGTTTTATAAGTTAAAGTGCGATAAAACATACAAAAGTACATTAATAATAACAGGGTTATTAATGGTAGTATGCATAATGTTAATGGCGGTTAAAGCTGGATATGGAACTTTAATTGGTCTTAACGATATTTATGGATTTATTATTAATAAATTTAAAGATATAAATAAACCAACTGTACTTGGAATTCTTAATTCGGCACAAGGTTTTAGTCCAGTGCTTCAGATATTAGTTGCATTTTTCGTTACAAGTTTTGTTTTAAATGAATATGATTATGGAACATTTAAAAATTCAATATCCATTGGCAGTAGCAGAATAAAAATATATATATCTAAGTTAATGATTATATCTTTTGGAATATTAATTATAACTTTTTTTATGTTATTTGGTTCAGTTTTAGTTGGGACTATTTTTGGCAAGGCTTCTGGATTTTTTAATTATAATACAATTTTACAAATGTTTAAATCAATCTTATTAAGTTGGTTTATATTTACGGCTATGGCATCACTTTATATGTGTTTCTCAATAATTGTTAAGAGTAAAGCTATAGTAATAGCAGCGGTGATAGTTATATTATTTGGTGAACCCATAATTTTAATAATGACTAATCATGTTAATTACGGAGATTACTTGCCTTCATTTTTATTGATGAAGATATGTAGTATGCCATTATATGGGCAAGCAGTATATAATATAGTAATAACTTCTGTTATGTGGATCATCATTACAAGTATAATTGGAATATCCATATTTAAAAATCAGGATGTGAAGTAATGAAAAATGTAAGGCAGCATGAAAATAAACAATAATATGAACTTATTATTATTTTCATGATGCCTAATATAAGAAGGTGAAAAAATCACACTAATTGTCTTGATTATAATAACTTGTATTAGCTTTACAATTATATTTTTACTTAAAAGAGAAATAAAAAGTATTACAAGAGAGTTAAATGATTACAACAACGATATTTCTCATAAAAAGATATCAGTTTGCCTTTTTGACAAAGATATTGAAAACTTATCTGTTAGTATAAATAAAAACATAGATTTGAATATAGAGGCACAGGCAAAACAAAAGGATATAGAAGAGGGCATAAAGAAGTCAATTGCAAATATATCTCATGATTTAAGGACTCCACTCACTTCAGTCATTGGATATATACAGATGATAAGAAAAAATGATTTAACTAAAGATGAGCAAGATAGATATTTGGATATTGCACTTAACAGATCAAAATCACTTCATAGATTGTTGAATGATTTTTTTGAGCTTTCAGTTATAGAGGCCCCTGAGTATAAACTCCCAAATGAGATTGTAGACATAAGTAATGTCCTTTGCGAAGTATTAACTTCATTTTATGAAGATTTTACAAGCAAGGGTATAGTTCCAAAAATAAATATGCCAGATAAAAATGTAACTGTTATGGCAAATGAGCACGCCATAAGGCGTGTAATAGAAAACTTAATAGTAAACATGATAAAGTATTCAGAAGGCAAGGCTTGCATCAATTTACAGGCTAATGAGGATGATGTAGTGCTATACACATCCAATGCAGCATTAAATGTTAGAGAAGAAGATGTGAACTCAATCTTTGATAGGTTTTATAATGGAGATATTTCTAGAACAAATAGTAATTCTACAGGTCTAGGTCTAACCATAGTAAAAAGTCTTATGGAAAAAATGGGTGGCAAGATTCACGCAGAGCTAAAGCAGGGTAAACTATATATTTATTGCAAGTGGAAAATATATAGATTGCCAAAATAGAAAAAAGTTACATAAATCTTGATGCAAAAGGTTAAATTAGTATATACTGACATTATGTATAATGAAATTATAACTGTAATTAAGGAGAAAAATATGCTACAGATAATAATTTGTGAAGATAATTCAGTATATAGAGAAAGGTTTAAAATACTTATTGAAAATACTATTCTAAGGGAAAAATTAGATTTAAAGGTAGCGCTCTGCACAGGTAGTCCTGAAGAAGTAATAAATTATGTGGCAAAGAATAAGATTACTGGGGTTTATTTTTTTGATGTAGACTTAAATAATAGCATAAATGGAATAAGGCTTGCAGAAAGCATAAGGGAGATGGATTCTTTAGGTTTTATAATATTTACCACTACACATCTTGAAATGAGCTACTTAGCTTTTAAATACAAAGTAGAAGCTATGGATTATGTTATTAAGGATGATGAAGACTTTAAGCAAAGGGTAAACAGTTGCCTTTTGAAAGCTTATAATACATATTATAAAGACAAGCATACTGAAGACTGCATAATCATAAAGGAAGATACTAGAATAATAAAAATAAAACTAGGAGATATTCTGTTTATTGAGACTACAGGAATAGCGCACAAAATAAGAGTTCATGAAGAAAATAGACAGATCGAATTCTATGGAAATCTTAAGGACGTACAGGAAAAACTTACTGAAAACTTCTATAGGTGTCATAAATCATATATTGTTAACAGAGAAAAAATTTCTGAGATAGATAGAAAAAATAACAAGATAATAATGACAAATGCTGAAGAATGCTACGTTTCCTTCAGGTACATGAGGGGACTTTTGGTATGACTTTTCATAGATTTATCATTACATTATTATCAAATATGATTATTCCTGCAATGTTAATAAGCATTTTATGTTGTTTTTCAATATATATTTTATGTGTGAATAGATTAAATAAAAGTGAAATGAAGAAGTATTTCTGTGTGTCTATAATAGTTGGATGTGTATTTTATACTGGATCTTTCGCTATAACTCTTCCCATACTCTCTATTTTAACTATCATATGGTTAAGAAATGATAACAAACAAAAAACTATTATACTTATAATTATATATGGAGTTTATCTTCTTAACGCAATTTATATTTTTATATATCCATTGTGTGGAGGAACGCTATCTACTAGTTCTCTAAAATACACTTTGATTGAATTTTTAATAATGCTTATTATAATACCAGCAAGCTTTATAATTAAGGGTATTTTTCTCAAAACAAAGGTAAGTAGAGATATTTCTGTAGCAAAGCTTAGATTTACGATGATACTCGTTACTATTGTTCCCTTAACTATATGTGTTTCTGTTATTCTAATGATGGTATATTTCAATTTATTTAATAAAGCGAGGATTGAGTTAATAGTCGGTAATGTTATGCCACAGATAGTTCCATTGACGTCCATTATATTTGTCTGCATTGTTGTTTATAATTATGATAAAAGCTATGAATACAGAGTGAGACTTAACAGGGAAACTGAGGAAAAACACGAAATAGAAGAATATTCACATGTTATAGAGGATATGTATGCTGAAACAAGAAGGTTTAAACATGATTATATGAATATGTTTTCACCAATGAAAGAATATATTGATAACAATGATATGAAATCTCTAAGGCAATTTTTCTATAATAATGTAATTGATATGGATAAGGATATAAAATGGAGTGGCAGTAATATCGACAAACTAAAATACATTAAGTTTGTAGGTTTGAAAGCAATATTATCAGCAAAACTTATTAAAGCAGTAGCTATTAACATTGATGTTAAAGTAGAAATTATTGAAGATATAAATTATGTGGATATGAATGTAATGGATTTGTGCAGAATAGTGGGAGTGCTATTGGATAATGCAATTGAAGCATCCATGGAGTGCGAATATCCTAAAGTTAGAGTATGCATAGTAAATAAAAATGATTATGTAGTTTTAGCAGTTCAGAACAATTTTTTTGGAACTAAACCTTTGATTCATAAAATATTTAAAGAAGGTTTTTCTACAAAGGGTAAAGGCAGAGGGCTAGGACTTTATACTGTGAAAGATATTATAGATAAAAAATATGATAACGTATCTTTAAATACAGCTATTGAAGATAATATGTTTATTCAGGAATTATGGGTCAAATATCAAGAAAGGACATCCGTGTAGGGTGTTCTTTTTCATTACCGTATAATTTTAGATCATAACCGTAAATTACAGGTGTTTTATGAGTTGTTATTGGTCAGTTATGAAGACTCAATGGTAGGTGTTTATAGTTCTGATAATATGTAATTATCAGGTATTTGAAAGAAAGGAGCTAAGATTACATATGGTAAATAAATGTTTACTCAAAACTGAAAAATTAACTAAGGAGTACAGAGGTAGAAAAGTAGTAGATAATCTTAATATTACAGTATACCAAGGAGATATTTATGGTTTCCTTGGACCAAATGGGGCAGGTAAAAGCACAACCATAAAGAGCATGCTTGGGCTTATTAAGCCAACTCGGGGTAGGGTTGTAATAAATGGATACGAAATTTCAAAAGAAAGAGAAAAAGCTTTGGAAAAGATAGGGGCTATGGTGGAGGCACCAAGTTTTTACACAGGTATGTCAGGTTATAAAAATCTATGTCTTCATGCTAACCTTTATGGTCTACCTAAAAAAAGAGTAGATGAAGTACTCCAAATGGTTGGTATGATTGATGCAAAAAACAAAACAGTATCTAAATATTCATTGGGAATGAAGCAACGCCTTGGAATCGCAAGAGCTTTTATAAACAATCCCAGCATTGTTATATTAGATGAACCTACAAATGGACTAGACCCTCAAGGAATGAAGGAAATAAGAAAGCTTATACAGGACTTATCAGAAAAATATGGAGTTACTTTTATAATTTCATCTCACATATTAACTGAAATACAAGCAGTTTGTAACAGAATAGGGATTATCGGAAATGGACAACTTAAAGTTGAAGGATATGTAGAACAGCTTCTTAATACTGATGAGGAAATAATTGAAATTACTACTAAGGAGAAAGAAAAAACTGTCAGACTTTTAAATAGCTTAAATATTGAATTAAAATATGAACAATTTGAAGGAGGCATAAAGGTAAGAGTCAAAAAAGGTAACTTTCAAAGTATCAATAAAATTTTAGTTAACAGTGATGTTAATATGGCAAATATATCATCTAAGGAAAATTCCTTAGAAGATTATTTCTTAAACATGACAGAAGGAGATAGAAAATATGCTTAAAGTGATAAAAAATGAATTTATAAAAATGTTTAATGGTAAAAAATTTTATATTTTAGCCATACTTGTCATTGTTAGCATAGCCATTGGTATAGTCATGGGAAAATCAGATGTACAGTCTCATATGAATGCAGGGAATTTCTTAACTAGTGTGCTCCTTGGAATGGTAATGAGACCTATTGTACCAATGTTCATGGTTCTTGTCATAGCGGAAACTTTTACAGAAGATTATAGTCGTGGAACAATGAAGTTCACACTGATGGCAGGTGTAAAAAGAAGTGAACTGATTTTTGGAAAAATGCTTTTTATAGCTCTATATGCAGTGATATTTATGGTTGTTACTTTAGTTTCTAGCTACATTATTGGTACCATTGCTTTTGGGACAGGCATAAACGGTGAATTTTTCAATAACTTTATTTTTAATGTAAAACTTTGTTCCAGCGTAATTTTGCCTTTAATATCGTTTAGTATAGTACTGAGTTTTGTGGCGTTATTAATAAATAATAGTGGAGCAATGATTGGTTTTGGAATTGGGGTTTCTGTTATTATGGTTATGTTGGATCAAATAAAAAATGTTATGTATTTTACATTTTCAGGAGGAATGTATGGCACTGCATTTGCCGGAAAATTAACTAGTCATAATATTTTAATATTTACCATAACGGCATGTATATATATTGCTATATTTTCACTACTTGATTTAATTATTATTAGAAAAAAAGATATTGTTTTATAAATAGTAGCAAGCTGCAATTTTAAGGCTATATTTAATGCTTAATATTGATAAAATAGGTAATGATATAACAAAGTACTTTTATGCAGAAGGTGGGATACTATTCTCTTATGCGGCATATCTATCTCAAAAAGAATCTATGTATTACATACAAGCATTGGAAGACAGTGAAATACTTGTAGCTAAGATTTCAGATTTTGAGAAAATAGTCAAAGAAAATTATCAACTACTTTTATTTTACAAAAAAATGACAGATAACGCTCTTATTATGAAAGAAGAACATGCAAGTAGCTTTAAATTATTAAACAGCAGGGCACGCTAAAAACAATTCCTTACTGCAAATTCAGGTCTTGAAAAGCGTCTTAAACAATGCCATCTTGCATCCTATTTAGGAATAACCCCTGTGTCACTAAGCAGAATAAGGAAAAAATTAAATCTTAACAAATGATAATGCAAGCAATCGACCTGTGATTTATGATGTAATCAAATTTTATTAATGGAGGTTGATTACTATGAAGAATGAAATAGTTATTTTAATTACTGGATGTTCTACAGGAATTGGCAGGGAACTAAGTGGAATTCTATTTGATAAGGGCTATACGGTTGTGGCAACAGCGAGAAATGTGGAGGCTTTAAAAGATTTGCCGGCATCCTTGAAATTATCCCTGCATGTTACTCAAAAAGAGTCCATTTATGATGCGATAAACAAAGTGGTATCGCGATTTAATAAAATTGATATCCTGGTAAATAATGCGGGTTACTCAATCAGAGGCGCTTTTGAAGAGATTAACGTAGAGAGTGCTAAAAGTATGTTTGATGTGAATGTATTTGGAATAATTAACATGATTCAGGCAGTTGTTCCACAAATGCGGAAGAAACAATCTGGTAAGATTATAAACATTGGCTCCATTTCAGGAAAATTTGTTCAACCCATTAATGGGGCTTATTGCGCTTCGAAATTTGCAGTTGAGGCATTAAGTGATGCATTGCGTTTAGAACTTTACAGCTACAATATTCAGGCAACCGTCATCGAACCAGGACCTGTAAAAACCAATTTTTTTAAGACAGTGACTGATAACTCAGAGAATCTTATGTCGAATCCAAATTCTTGTTATTCTTCTTTTTATGAATCAGATGCCAGATATAGAAACAAGCAAAATCTAGCTGATTCTAAAGAAGCAGCAAAAGCCATCAGTAATATAATTTTGAAAATACGGATTAACTCCCGTTATAAAGTTGCCGTTCCATTTGCATACAGTACGATTACACATTTCCCCGATTTTCTAAAGGAATACTTCATGAAAAATCACTAGTGTTCTCCTTGAGAATTGATAGCATGAAATTATATTAAGCCAAAAGTTAAAATCTTATAATTGTTAAAAATAAAATGGTAATGCCAGTAGATTTATCTACTGCATTACCATTCATTGATTCTTCGGCGTCAGCCGAAAATCTTCATCAACTCTTAACTTTTAACTCTTAACTTTTAACTAAATATCCGACTTGTCGGCAATTTGTAACTGCTTTGAACCATCTACTCTGTTAGTCGAAGTATCCTTCTCTGAATAGAAGCTCTGCAGTGAGTAAAGCCCCGCCTGCTGCACCACGAAGTGTATTATGAGATAGACATACAAATTTATAGTCAAATAGAGAGTCTTCTCTTAGTCTTCCAACACCAATGCCCATTCCTTTTTCCATCTCACGATCAAGTTTTGGTTGAGGTCTAAACTCATCCTCAAAGTAAGTTATGAATTGGTCTGGTGCTGTAGGAAGTTCCAATAGTTGAGGTTTTCCTTTAAAGTTTTTAAAGCAATCTAGTATTTCTGTCTTTGAAGGTTTTTTCTCAAAAGAAACAAATACAGCAGCAAGATGTCCATCGGAAACAGGAACTCTAACGCATTGAGAAGTAATTATTGGAGTTTCAGTTGAAACTATTTTATTACCTTCAATATGGCCCCAAACTTTTAGTGGTTCACCCTCGCTTTTTTCTTCTTCGCCAGGTATAAAGGGAATAACATTATCAAGTATTTCAGGCATTTGCTTGAATGTTTTTCCACTTCCTGATATTGCTTGATAAGTACAAGCGAGTATTTTAGTTGGTTTGAATTTTAAAAGAGCACTTATAGCAGGGACATAACTCTGAATTGAACAGTTAGGTTTAACTACAATGAAGCCTTTTTTTGTACCAAGTCTTTCCCTTTGTTTGGCGATTATTTCAAGATGTTCAGGGTTTACTTCTGGGATAACCATAGGAACATCATCTGTAAACCTGTTAGCAGAATTATTTGATACAACTGGAGTTTCATGTTTTGCGTAGGCTTCTTCAATTTTTTTTATCTCAGCCTTATCCATATCTACAGCACAAAAGACAAAGTCAACTTCTTTGCAAATCGTATCTATTTCATAAATGTCTTTTACCATAAAGTCTTTTATATATTCAGGCATAGGCACATTCATTTTCCACCTGTCATTTACCGCACTCAAATAAGTTTTACCCGCAGAACGTTTGCTTGCGGCAACTACTTTAACTTCAAAATATGGGTGATTTTCAAGGAGTGTTACAAATCTTTGACCAACAAGACCAGTAGCACCTAGGAGACCTACTTTTAATTTCTTATTCATTATTGAACCCCTCCAAATCATTTTCTACTAATAATTATACACTAAAATCATAATTTAGTGGTTGCAAAATGTGGTATTAATATTGCAAATAGTGCTATGGTTTATTATTCATTATATAAAATAAAAGGTTGCCTCCCAATAGTAAATAATATCTATTGGGAGGCAGTCCCTTTGTTTTATTTGATGGTTTTATTTAATTGTTAATTTTCTGCCCCAGCAGAAAATCCTCCATAACTTTTATCTCTTCTCTCTTAACTCTTCTCTGTTTCTATTAGACTGTGAATAAAAGTTCACCATAAGTTGGTAAAGGCCAAAACTCGCTATCAACTATAGTTTCAAGTTTATCGGCAACTTCTCTTACTGCGCCCATTTTTTCAAATACATCAAATTTGTAGAAATGACCTATAACATAAGCATCTCCAGTTAATCCTTCTGCTTTAGCAACAGATGCTTCAAGAACACCTATATTAGATTTTAATAAAGCACCTAGTGCTGCCACTTCAGTTAATAACTCAGTTTGAACACTTGCATCAACCCCAGCATTTTTTACAGCAGTAGCTGATCCAGCAAGACTTGTTTCAAATTTAATAACAGCAGGTAAAATCTGACGTTTTGCTATTAAAAGTGTTGTAGCAGCTTCTATATTGATTGTAGTTGAATAATTTTCAAGTGCAACATCATAACGTGAGTGCATTTCAGCTTTACTTAGTATTCCGAATTTTTCCATAACAGCTACGTTTTTATCAGCTATTAATGCTTTTGCAGCTTCAACAGTAGTTTTTATGTTTGGAAGACCTCTTTTTTCAGCTTCTGCTACCCATTCTTCTGAATAACCATTTCCGTTGAATATTATTTTTTTATGATCTTTAACATTTTCAGTTAAAACAGCTTGAATTTCAGCTTTTAAATCAGTTGCTTTTTCAAGTCTATCTGATACGTCTGAAAGGACTTCAGAAACTATTGTGTTCAATACTATGTTACAGTCTGCAATATTTCCTGATGAAGGAACCATTCTGAATTCAAATCTATTACCTGTGAATGCAAATGGAGAAGTTCTATTTCTATCTGTTGGATCTATATGAAGAACTGGAAGTGTTGCAACTCCAAGATCTAAATCACCAGCAGTTATTGAACTAGTAGCAGCACCCTTTTCAAGTTGTTCTACTATATCTTCTAATTGATCACCTAAGAATATCGAAACAATTGCAGGTGGTGCTTCATTAGCACCTAGACGATGGTCATTACCTGCATTTGCAGCAGATACTCTTAAAAGGTCAGCATATTCATCTACTGCTTTTATAATGGAAGTTAAGAATATTAAAAATTGAGTATTTTCATTTGGAGTTTTGCCTGGTGAAAGAAGATTTTCTCCATCATCAGTACCCATTGACCAGTTGTTATGTTTACCAGATCCATTTACACCTGCAAATGGTTTTTCATGAAGTAAACAAACTAAACCATGTCTTAAAGCAATTTTTTTCATAAGATCCATAGTAACTAGATTGTTATCTGAAGCTACATTAGTTGTACCATATATTGGAGCAAGTTCATGTTGTGAGGGAGCAACTTCATTATGTTTTGTTTTAGCAGGGATTCCAAGTGCCCATAACTCTGTATCTAATTCCGTCATATAAGATGCAACTCTTTCTTTTAAAGAACCAAAATAATGATCATCTAATTCCTGTCCCTTTGGTGGTTTTGCACCAAATAGTGTTCTTCCAGTATATATAAGATCAGGACGTTTATCATAATATTTTTTATCAATTAAGAAATATTCCTGTTCAGGTCCAACTGTTGTTGTAACTTTTTTAGTTGTTGTATTTCCAAGAACTTTTAATATACGTACGGCTTGTGTAGAAAGCACTTCCATTGAACGAAGAAGAGGTATTTTCTTATCAAGAGCTTCTCCTGTATATGAAACAAAGGCTGTTGGAATATACAATGTTCCATCTCTTACAAAAGCAGGTGATGTTACATCCCAAGCTGTATAACCTCTTGCTTTACTAGTTGCGCGAAGTCCACCAGAAGGGAATGAAGATGCATCTGGTTCGCCTTTAGTTAGTTCTTTACCTGAAAATTCTAATAATGCACTACCATCTTGAGTTGGTGAAACAAACGCATCATGTTTTTCAGCAGTAGTATCAGTAAGTGGTTGAAACCAATGGGTAAAGTGAGTAGCCCCTTTTTCTACTGCCCAGTCCTTTAATGCAGCAGCAATTATATTTGCTACTTCTAAATCAAGGGTAACACCTTTTTCAATTGTCTTTTTTAAAGATTTATAAGTAGGTTTTGGAAGACGTTCCTTCATAACTGAATCTGTAAATGAATTTGTACCATAGTTTTCAATGAAATTTCCCATTTAAATATCTCCTTCTGTAATAAAAGTATAGGTTAATTAATTTTATTTATATAATTAATATTATTAAGCTACGTAAATTTAAATTTGATAGTATTCTCATTGATTATAATACAATTATTAAAAATATACAATATTAATTACAATATTTCTATTAAAAGTTTAAAAAAATTGTGCTTTTGTTAAATATAAATCAATATTTAACAAAAGTTACCTATGTAAATAAATCGTATTATTCAATGATTTATCCATTGTACTTTTTTTAGATAATCATGTGAGTTATAATAAAGGGAAACGTTATAATTATTAGACTAGAGGTGAGATAGTGAAAATACAGTATAAACCTATTGGTATTTTTGATTCTGGAGTAGGTGGAATAAGTGTATTAAAGGAAGCTATAAAACTACTTCCAAATGAAAATTTTATTTATTATGGTGACTCAAAAAATGCACCATATGGAATAAAAACCGTTGATGAAGTTAAAAATCTTAGTTTTAGTGTCACAGATATTTTAATAAATAAAGGGATTAAAGCCCTGGTAGTTGCTTGTAATACGGCAACCAGTGCTGCTATTAATGATTTAAGGGAAAAGTATAAAATACCTATAATTGGTATAGAACCAGCCTTAAAGCCAGCAGTATTATTAGGGAGAAAGGGTAAGATATTAATAATGGCGACACCTATGACCCTTTCAGAAGAAAAGTTTTATAAATTGATGAAAAAATATGAGGATATAGCAGAGATAGTACCAATGCCTTGTCCAGGGCTTGTAGAATTAATAGAAGATGGTACTTTTTCTGGGGAAAAGATAAATTCTTACTTAAAAGAAAAACTATCATCATATATTGAATATGGTATTGCTGCTATAGTTTTAGGGTGTACACATTACCCCTTTGTTAAGAAAGAAATTAAGGTTCTAACTAAAGACGTTCCTATAATTGATGGAAGTAAGGGAACTGCAAGGCAACTTAAGAAGAAGCTATTAGCCCTTCATCTATTAAATGATAGTGGAAAAAGCGGTATTGTAGAGTTACATAATTCTATGGAAGATAGTAAAATGATGGATATAAGTAATAAACTTTTGAAGATAGAATTGTAAAAGAAAATTCTCAAGATAATTTAAAGGAAGTGTGAGAATAAAAGATACAAGCAGTTCTTATTTTTTATATAATTCTAGTGTATAATAATGTTAGTAAAACACATGGAGGAGATAAATATGAAACCAATAGTTACGATAAAAATGGCAAACGGAGATATAATGAAAGCAGAATTGTACAAAGATGAGGCACCAAATACGGTGAAAAATTTTGTAAGTCTTATAAACAAAGGTTTTTATGATGGTTTAACTTTTCATAGAGTTATACCTGGATTTATGATTCAGGGAGGATGCCCAGATGGAAACGGAACAGGCGGTCCTGGATATGCAATCAAAGGCGAATTTAATGGTAATGGATTCAAAAATGAAATAAAACATACTGAGGGAGTTTTATCCATGGCTAGGGCTATGAATAATGATTCTGCAGGAAGTCAGTTTTTTCTAATGACATCAGATGCAGGACATTTAGACGGACAGTACGCTGCTTTTGGTAAATTAATTGAAGGATTAGATGTTGCTAAAAAAATAGTTGCAGTAAAAGCAGATCGTAATGATAAACCATTGAAACCAGTAGTAATAGAAAAAGTAACAGTTGACACGTTTGGAGAAGAAATTGGAGAACCAGACACGATTTAAAACAGAGAAGAGAGAAGAGAGAAGAGAGAAAAGTTAAAAGATAAAAGATAAAAGAAACAGTTAAGAGTTAAGAGAAAACAGTTAAGAGAGAAAAGTTAAGCGTGGATGAAGATTTTTCTGCTGAGGCAGAAAAATCAATAAATGGAATGCAAAGAATGTTTGATCACTCAAATATTTTTTGCATTCTCAATGATATAAGAAGGTTTTTAACTTTTCTCTTTTCTCTCTTAACTTTTAACTGAGTGTAAATCTTCTCTCTTAACTTTTAACTAAATGAAGGGGGTTGAGGGTATTGGGTCTTAATAATGATAAATTAATTTTAATATATGGTTTTAATCAAGAAGAAATAGTTCAAATAGGTGAGATTATATTAGATAATAATTTTGAAAAGTTCAAGGTTATTGACAGTTCTATGGCTACTATGAAGATCGCTGATATAATAGAAGGATTTGAAATACCAACAGTTTCAAAGGCAATACAAAATCAAAAGGTAATTTTGTTTAATAATTTAGAAGATGAACAGTTGCAAAAAACATTAATTGCTTTAAAGAAAAAGATTGATTCCAGTACTATTTTTGCGGTAGTAACTGAGACTTCAATTGAATGGACATTCGAAGGATTACTTGAACATCTTACTGAAGAAAGAAAATGGGATTCTAAAAGAAAAAAATAATATTGTAGGCTAAGGAATGATGCAGAAATGACTAGGGTTGGAGAAAAAATCAAATCATTAAGGGATCAAAATGGAATATCGCAAAAGACTTTGGGAAAGAAGCTAGGGGTCTCAGAGAGTTTTATAAATGAAATTGAACTAGGAAGAAAAGTCGCCAGTGACGGAGTAATAACTAGAATCTCTAAAATATTTGGAAAAGAACTAGATGACGTGAATATGTATTCTGGAGAAGATGCAGAAGAAAAAAATGAACCTGTTATAAATAATAAATCAATTAAAAAAGCCGAGGTTAATGAGGTTTGGAATGATGCATTAAGTTCTATTTTGAAAAGTGTACCAGTATATAAAATGGACATAAAATCCGTTATTGAAACAAGGCAGCTTCCTGTGGTTTCAAATAAAATAGATGGATATGCTCAAGATAAGGTTTTTTTTGTACAAATTGAAAATGATGATATGGCGGGCTTTAGAATATCAAAAGGTGATATTGCTTTTGCACATACTATCCATGAGGTAGAGAACAATGCAATATGCATCATAGATTATAATAATGAGATTATAATTAGACAAATAAAGAGAATAGACAACGCTAAGTTGCTTCTAATAAGCAATGCTATTAGCATAAGAACTGAAACTGTAAATGTAAAGGCTATAAAAGTAATTGCAAAGCTAGATAGAGTAGAAATAAGACTTTAATATAGAGCATTTTATATAATCAAATAAGAATAACTTTTATCTAAATAAAAGTTATTCTTATTTGATTACTTTTATTTAAAAATAATGTATAATAATAGTAACGAAAAATGTAGAAATTTACAATATGACAAAATATATTGTAAATATAGCACAAAATTAGGGGGATAAACATATGAAAGGAACTGTAGTAGCCACATGGGTTAGAACATGCCGCAAACTCTATGGAGATTCTGTAGTTAATGAAGCTATGGGAAAGATTGGATATGAAAGTAAAAAGATATTTTCGCCAATTGAAGATGTAGAGGATGATAAAGTAAATATTTTTATGAACTATATTTCTGGAAAGCAAAATATAGATTTAAAACAATTATGGAGAACTGTAGGGGAAGATAATATACAGGCTTTCTACCATGACTATCCTGCTTTTTTTAAGCATGATAATTTATACTCATTCTTAAGAACTTTGTTTGATATTCATGTTGTAATAACACAAAGAATTCCAGGTGCAAAACCACCTATAGTATCTATTGAAGCAATTTCAAGTAGAGAAGCAATCTTTACTTATAAGTCTAAAAGGGGTATGTTTGATTATTTGCAAGGAGTACTAACAGGGGCAGCAAAGTTTTTTAAAGAAGAAATTAAAATTGAGGTTATGGAAAAAACAGCTAGTTCTGTAAATCTTAAAATTATCTTTGATAAGGATATCTATTATAAAAAAGTTTATAGAATTAATAAGGTTTTATCTTTAGGTTTTATAAAAAGTGTAGAGGGAAAAGCAGCATTATTAACATTTCTTATTTCAATAATAACTTTTATCCCAATACTAGGGTCCAGCAATATTATAAAAGCAGTTATTACAGCAGTTATAGCTGCAATAGTAACTTTCCTTGGGGTTAAACTTCTAATGAGGCCTAAAAACTTTATAAAACAGGAAATTGAAAATATTAACAATCACAATTTTGTTGTAGATGGACGTATTGTCACTGGAGATTATTTTGAAGGTATATATCAAGGACTTATAAATCATAAAAATATGATAAGCAAGGATTTTGTTGGATTTAAAGGAATTACAGATGAGATGAATAATTTTGTAAAGAGGATAGAAGAAATATCTTCAGTAATGAATAATACTTCACAAGAAATATCTGGAGTAGTGGAACAGCTGGCAAATACTGCAGTGGATCAGGCTCAAAATACCCAGGATTGTGCTGCTACATTGAATGGTAATGTGGAGTCTTTGAATGATGTAGTTAAAAAAGAAAATCAAAATAAGGATCAACTAGAGAAAGCTATTGAAATAATAAACGCTAGCTACGAAAATGTTGATACAACGAGTCAAAATATAATGAATAGTTTGACTAAATTTCAAGAAGTTAAGGATAAGGGAATTGAATTAGGTTCAAAAGCTAATGATATTAAGGGAATTGTACAGATAGTATCACAGATATCTGAGCAGATAAACTTATTAGCACTTAATGCATCTATTGAAGCCGCTCGTGCAGGTGAAGCTGGAAAAGGATTTAGCGTTGTGGCAGAAGAAGTTAAAAAATTAGCCGGACAAACAGATTCAGCTGTTACTAGCATTAATGGAAGCCTAGAGTCATTTGTTGGTGATTTAGACGGACTTGTTGAAAAAATAGGTACTCAATATGGGGTACTTAATACTGAAATAGGTACTTTAAAAGGTGTTAAAGATCTTAGCTATAAGGCAAAGGTTTCTGCTAAAACAGTTGCAGATGCAATGATTGAGTCAGCAAGCAAACTTAGCAATGAGGCAAATTCTATAGTTGGTATATATGAAAACATAGAATCATTGGCTGCTATTGCGGAAGAAAATTCAGCATCATCTGAAGAGGTAAGTGCCAGTGTAATAAATTATACTAGTGAAATTCAAGAATTAAGTGATAACATGGGTGAATTCAAAAAAGTTACAGAAGGATTTAAAAAAGATTTAGATAAATATAAAATATAATCGGGCAGTTAATTACTTCTGGATAATTATTATGAAAAGAGCACTCAAATGTGGATATTCCACTGGGTGCTCTTTTTATTTTAGGGCATCATCAAAGAAATGCCAAGATATTGACTCGTTGTTTCTTTGATGATAAGTTATACTCCACTTAAATCAAAATGTGGTACAAAGCTTTCTTTTACAGTGCCATCATCTTGCACAAAAGCATTTGTAAAACCTAAATTTGCGGAGTAGTTTACTAAACTTTGGTAGTGTCTTGGATTAAGAGGTTTATTTATTTCTGGATATTTTATTGCATTGAACATGGGGGTATATTGGTTCATAAGGCTTAGGTAAACACTATCACCGTATTTATTATATATGTAATCAACTATTTTTTTTGAATCAAAAAGTAGCCCAGGAAGCATCAAGTGTCTTATTATAACCCCTTTTAACATAATACCATTTTCATTAAAAACAGGTTTAGGGGCCTGTGCTACCATTTGCTCAATGGCAGAAGATGCAAATTTAAAATAATCTTTTACCTTAGAGTATTTCTCAGCATATTTATCATTCATATATTTTAAATCGGGTAAGTAAATATCAATGTGTCCTTTCAAAGCTTTTATCGTCTCAATATTCTCATAGCCACTACTATTATATAAAATTGGTATGCTTAAACCATTTTTTTTAGACAATTTTAAAGATTCTATAATTTGTGGAACATAATGAGTAGGGGTAACCAGATTTATATTATGAGCTCCCCGCTTTTCCTGCTCTAAAAATATTTCACTTAATCTTTGCACGGATACTGGTTTACCTATTTTCTCCTGACTTATTTCATGATTCTGGCAAAAAACACAATTTAAATTGCAATTTGAAAAAAATACTGTACCAGAGCCTTTTGTGCCAGAAATGCAAGGTTCTTCCCATTCATGCAGAGAAACTCTTGCTATGCTCAAATTGCTACCAGACTTGCAAAAGCCAACTTCACCTTTTAACCTATTCACGTTACAGTTTCTTGGACAAAGTTTGCAACATTCTAACATTGTTAACATAAAAAAGCACCTTCCATTTTCATCTGTTCTTTTTATAAAATATAGCACATTGAATTATAAAAATAAAGCTTATGACTCCAAATGCTGGATATAGTAAGGTTATCAATTGTTTAAAACCAACCTGTGATATGGGAATTGCTAATAATAGTATATATATCACTGCTTTTTTATATGGAATATTAAGTGATAACTCTATGGTTTTTGAAACACTATATATATCTGATACTTCTGTAGAAAACATTTCAAGCCAAATTATCACAAGTAGCATTATCTGAATAGTTCTGCCAAAGCGGTGTACGATGTAAAGAAGAGGAATATCATACTTATATATATAAGGGACATTCATTATTAACATAAGGTTCAACATATAACATAGTGCGGTGAGAGCTATTGCTCCAAATACAATTCCAATAAATAATTGTTTCTTATTTTTAATTTCCTTGGAAAATGGAACTAACACCCCACTGAAGGATATAGTATTAAAGCTGGCATATACAATTGAGGATAAAAGCCAATAATGTTTTTTATAGGGTATGCTTTTTATATGTTCCATAGTGATTCCGTTACTTGAGAAAAATACGAAGAGTATAAAAATCGTAGTTATTACAATAAGCAGTGATGGGACTATTATGGAATTAATTTCTATGAGTCCATGTGTCCCTCTAAATAACACAATTATAGTTATAGTAGCCATTAAAACTATTCCTATTAATTTGGGAAGTCCAAAATACTGGTTGATTAACGCACCGCTTCCAGCAAGTATGATTGCTGCACCACTTATCATAAAAAAGCTTGTCAATAAATTAGTTATTTTACCTAAAAGCCCTGAGTTTACGAGAATTATCAATTGTTTATATGAATTTATATTGTAGCTTGTACTGATGTTTATAATTATAAAGCTTATTGCTATGTATATAAACATACAGATAAAAATGCCTAAAAAACTTTTATAACCATAACTTGTGAAAAATTGTGTTATTTCTTGCCCTGAAGCTAGACCAGCGCCAACTATAGTTCCTACAAATACTGCTGATATCTGAAAAATAGTACTTAATGATTTTCTCAAGTTACACCTCCTGTATATTTTTGTTAATGAATTTCAAAGAAAATAACTAATTAAATATGGCTAAATGGTAAGTATCCTATAAATGCCTTATATTAAAATTATGGATTTTAGATAAACAATATGCTTAATAAATATAAAAAAAAAGTAATACATAAATTTATAGGAATTTTATAAATGAATTTTATGATTTCTGGAGAAACTAATATAAAATTCGTTTATAACGGAGGGAACATATGAAAAAAATGTTTTGCATAATATTAATTTTATTTGTGTTTTTAGAGTCAGCTGGTTGTAGTAAAGGAATTTCTAGCCCGGAGAGTATATTAAAAAAATTTGACATAGACAATGCTACAAAAACAGTAAATTCTTATATGAATGATATAATGAAAAAGGATATAAGTGCAGCAAGCAAATTATATGCAAGTGAGTTTAAGAAAATTAGCAGTGAAAAAGATGAGCAAAACCTTATAGTTAATGGATATAGATTTGATGAAATAACTCAATCTGGAGATGTTGGAATTATAAAGGTGAAGGTCAGCAAGATAAATAACAAAATGCCATATGATTCTCTAGAAACTGAAACATTTAAGGTTGTAAAGGAAAAAAATATGTATAAAATTAAAAGTATAGATATAGAAAACGAAAAGGAAATATTTGTAGGGGAAACTAAAAACACGCAAATAAGGATAAGAAGTAAAAATAATATTAAAACAAATTTATTAACGAATTTTGATGGTATGCCTAAATATTATTATGTTCAGGAAGATAAGGCAAGAAATAACAAAATACCAATATCTATTGGAGAGTATGGGATGATTGGAATTAGTTTTGATGGATCATCGGGATTTGTTACTACAAAAGGCAAAAATCCGTATATTGAAGTTATAAATTTTGATGAATCTATGATGACACAGGGAAGTTCGCCAGGTTCAACTTCAGGTTCAGGTAGTGATGCTGGGGGAACTGGTGGGCAGAGTCAAGAAGAAGAGATGAAATCAGAAACGCCAATAGGAAAAGAGCTAGTACCTTTAGAAGTTATACCCGATGCCATTATAGAGAATGCAATATATTCACAAGACAATAGGAATCTAGTCGTGCAGCTTACAAAAAATAACTTAGGATCTACTTTAAAAATATATAAATGTAAAGATGGGGAAGAAGTTTCCTTTAATTTTGAAAAAAATTATCCTATGGAGAAGGTTGATGTGAAAATAATTAACTTTGTGCGAAAAGGACTAATATATCAAGTAGTTCCAAGGGCTGCTTACATTAATGATAAGAGTATTAAGAATATAATTGGAGTTTGGCAGATCGACCCAGCAAGCACAAAGCCTAAGATCATATTAGATGAAAGCAAGGCAAACACTTCCAACTAATAAATAGCGGAAAGAAAGCCCAATAGGAGGAGAAAAAAAGTTAAGAGTTAAGAGTTAAAAGTTAAGAGTTAAGGTAATTTTGCCTTAGGGCAAAATAAAATAATATATTATTTTAATCGATTATTCTGCGACAGCAGAAAATCTTCATTTACTTTTAACTCTTCTCTCTTAACTTTTAACTATATTTTAAGTAGGGGGAAATTATGGAAGAAAATATGCAGTGGAATGGTAAAAACTATTATAACCTAAATAGCTTTCTTAGAAAAAAATTTGGACAAAAGGTATTCAAAATTTCTCTAGATGGAGGATTTTCATGCCCTAATAGAGATGGTACTATAAGCAATTTAGGATGTGTATTTTGTAGTGAAAGAGGTTCTGGTGATTTTGCAGGAGATAGAAAGTCTTCTATAACTGAGCAATTTCAAAATATGAAAAAAATGATGAATAAAAAGTGGAAGAATGGAAAATACATAGCATATTTTCAGGCTTATACTAATACATATGCAGATGTAGAAACACTAAGAGCTTTATATGATGAAGCATTAGAACAAGAGGATGTTGTAGCTTTAGCAATAGCTACAAGGCCAGATTGTTTAAGTGAAGAGGTCCTGGATTTACTACAGGAATACAATAAGAAAACATATCTTTGGATAGAACTTGGACTTCAGACAATAAATGAGGCTACAGCTAGGGTAATTAATAGAGGCTATAAACTTAAAGTATTTGAAGATTCTCTAGATAAACTTAGGACAAGGGGTATAGATGTAGTGGTACATACTATATTTGGTCTTCCAGGTGAAGGGAAGCAAGACATGCTTAATACCATAGATTATGTGGCACATAGTGATATCAAAGGCATAAAAATACATCTATTGCATCTTATGAAGAATACACCTATGGTGGATTTATATGAAAAAGGAAAACTTACTTTTTTAGGCAAGGAGGAATATACAGACATAATATGTGAAGCTATAACAAGACTTTCAAAGGAAATAGTAATTCATAGACTTACAGGTGATGCGCCAAGAGATTTATTAATTGGACCCCAGTGGAGTTTGAAGAAATGGGAAGTGCTAAATGAAATTGATGATAAGTTAAGTAGCAAGAATTTGTATCAAGGTTTGTATTTTCATACAAATTAATCAAAATACTTTTGGCATATTTGCGAATAGATTAAATAAATGTAATGGTTTAGAATAAAGATATAATAAATTTAGGGGGAGTTAAATATGTCAGGTTTATCATTAAAACATATATATAAAACATACGAAGGAAATGTAACAGCAGTAAAGGATTTTAATCTAGAAATAGAAGATAAAGAATTTGTTGTGTTCGTAGGACCTTCAGGTTGTGGTAAATCAACCACATTAAGAATGATAGCAGGTCTTGAAGAAATAACAAAAGGAGAACTTTATATCGGAGGAGAACTAAAAAATGATGTTTCTCCTAAAGACAGAGATATCGCTATGGTTTTCCAAAACTATGCATTATATCCTCATATGACTGTTTATGATAATATGGCATTTGGTTTAAAACTCAGAAAAACACCTAAAAAAGATATCGACAGTAAGGTTAGAGAAGCTGCAAAAATTCTTGATATTGAACATCTGCTAGATAGAAAGCCTAAGGCTTTATCAGGAGGACAAAGACAAAGGGTTGCAATGGGAAGAGCAATAGTTAGAGAACCAAAAGTGTTCTTAATGGACGAACCATTATCAAACCTTGATGCAAAGCTTAGAGTTCAAATGAGAACGGTAATAGCTAAATTACATAAAAGATTAGAGACAACTTTTGTATATGTAACACATGACCAAACAGAAGCTATGACACTTGGAACCAAGATAGTAGTTATGAAAGATGGTATAGTAGAGCAAGTAGATAGCCCACAACAATTATACAAACACCCTGCAAATCTATTTGTCGCAGGTTTCATTGGAAGTCCTCAAATGAACTTTATTGATGCTACAGTTGTAGAAGAAGCAGATAAAATGTATGTTACTTTTGAAGGTGCAAAGATTCCACTTAGCGCTGAAACTACTAAGATCCTCAAGAAAAAGAGTTATGGTGGTAAAGAAGTCATAATTGGAATAAGACCAGAACAGCTAGACGATGATCCTGAATTTATAGCAAAACATACAGATGCTATAATCAATGCAACTGTAGAAGTTACAGAACTTATGGGTTCAGAAACATTTTTATATTTGAAAAAAGGAAAAGCTACTTTTACTGCAAAGGTAGCGGGATCATCAAAGGCTAAAATAGATGATTCAATTAAAATAGCATTGAATCCGGATATGATTCATATTTTCGATAAAGAATCAGAGTTAACTATAGTTTAGGAGATTTGATACGGATGAAAGATATTATGAATTTTCTACAAGAATTAAGCAAAAATACAGGAATTAATTTTAGTTTAATTGCTGAAGATGAATCTATTATATTTAGCAGTGAGTCCTTCGAAGAAAATTCTGATATGATATATGTCGCCATTGAATTAAGTAGAGAAAAGGCTAGAATCCATTTGAAAAATAAATTCAAAGAATGTGTTCCGCTATTAAAGTATGCCATAGAAGATAAATATAGAGATATATACTCTGAAAAAGAGTTAATAATAAGTGACATATTAGCGGGCAGGGATGTCTCCGATGAAAAAGTTAATAAAAGTATACCATTTTTAGAATCAGGGTGTAATTTGCTACTTGTAAAGACAACTGGAAACATTTATGAGGCAATAGGTATAATCAATGAAATTTACAAAAAATGTGAATTTATCACAATGATTTATGATTATGATATTATTATAATAGGTAAATTTGATGAAGTAAAAGAGCATGCAAAAGCAATAAAAGAAGCAATCAATTCAAATTTATTTTGCAAATGTTCTGTAAGCTATGGGAATATTGCTCATAATAAACATGAGATAAAAAGAGCTTTCGATGAAAGTGAGCAAAGCATGATGTTAAGTAAAAAGTTTTCTGTGAGGAAAGAGGTGTTGGATTATAATAAGCTTCTTTTTGAGAAAATTGTGTACAGTTTAGATCAAAAACTTAAGCAGGAGTTTCTAGATAAATTTGAAGTTATATTTGATGCTTTTGACTCTGAAATGATCTTGACTATAGATGAGTTTGTAAATTGTGGACTAAATACAAGTGATGCAGCACGAAAGTTATATGTTCACAGGAATACTCTTATATATAGGCTAGATAAAATAAAAAAAGAAACTGGTTTTGACATTAGAAATTTTAGAGAAGCAACAGTGTTTACAATAAGTTTTCTCATCTGGAGAGAAAAAAAACAAAGCAAATAAGCAAGCCAGATCACAGTTTTATAAAAAGCAGACTATATTTTTCTTTGAAGGGAAATATAGTCTGCTTTATTTTCTTTGGGATGCCTTATAAATTAAACCTAATGGGTGAAATTACACCATCCTTTTTATGTGGGGAGTAATTTTACGTGATATAATTATAAATGCATTGAAACTAGGCATATTAAAAAAATAGATGATATTATATTGGTGTATTTTTTTGAAGAAGCCTTTTAAAAAGAATTCAAGGGGGAATGTAATATGAAGATTGATGTAATAATATCTGCTGATGACATTAAAGAAGCCAAGATACAGGGAAAATCTGTGGTAGTAATCGACGTACTTAGAGCTACATCTGTAATAGTTACGGCCATTAGCAATGGCTCTAGAGAGGTTATTCCAGTAGTAGATGTTGATGCGGCAAGAGAAATAGCTAAAAAAGATAGAAATATGTATTTGCTTGGTGGGGAAAGAAGAGCTTTAAAAATAGATGGTTTTGATTTTTCCAATTCCCCACTTGAATATAAGGCTAGTATAGTTAAGGGTAAAACTGTAGTTATGACAACGACTAATGGTACTAAAGCAATAAAAGGGAGTACAGCTGCTAAGAACATAATCATAGGAGCTATGATAAATGCAACAGCTGTTAGCCAAAGAATTGAAGAACTTGGTAATGATGTAGTTATAGTTAATGCAGGAACTTATGGACAGTTTTCTATAGATGATTTTTTATGCACTGGATATATTATAAGTAAATTAAAGGAAAATAAAAAACCTAATTTAGAATTAACAGATATAGCAACTACGGCACTATACGTATATGAACAAAATCAGGATATTACAAGCTTTATAAAATATGCAAATCATTATAATGTAATTAAAGACCTTGGACTTTATGAGGATCTTAAATATTGCTGCTCTAAGGATATTGTGGACATAGTCCCTGAATATAGAAATGGAATAATAAAGTAACTTTTGAAGTGTTTTTTCTTTCTCACTCGTTATAGTAAGTGTAAGGACAAAAAGGCGGTGATAATTATTGAAAAGCAGCAGTTTATAAACTACATAAAACAATATGAACGTTTAATTATTACTATTTGTCTGTCCTTTACGAAAAATTATTTTGACGCTGAGGATTTGGCACAACAAACCTTTTTGTCCGCTTACAAAACTTGCGAAAAATTTGATGGAGAAAATTTTAAAGCCTGGCTCACTAGAATTGCTGCAAATAAATGCAAAGATTTTCTGAAAAGTTCAGCGAGGAAAACCGGCAACCTATCTGAGGAGGATTATGAATGTCTACAAAACAATGATGGCACGCCAGAAGGAGCATTAATGAAAAAGTATACTGATGAGAAAATATTTAAATTGTGTTGTAAATTAAAAGATCCTTATAAGACAGTATCAGTAAATTATTTTTGTGAAAACATTAAGCTATCTTCTATGGCAAAGGATACAGGGCAGAGTTTAAAGACACTGCAAACTCAGCTTTACAGGTCAAAAAAACTACTTAAAGTATTATGGAAGGAGGAGTCTATGTGAAAAACTTATTGTTTGACAAAACAGGACATTTAGATAAAATATCACTTGCAAAACTTAAACAAGGTTCGCTAGGTGATGTTGAGTTATCTTTAGCACTAGAACATATTTGTAATTGTGAGGAGTGTTCGGATGTTTTTGCTAATAGTTACAATGATAATGAACTTGCAGAAGCTCCTTTAGATTTTCATAATGAAATAAAAGAAAGAATAAAAAAGAAGCGAGAAAGCGATATTAAGCTATTTTTCTATTCCTTTAGAGTTGCAGTAGCGGCAGGTATTGCTCTTGTTTTTGTCTTTTCCAGCACATTAAGTTTTGTGGCCAATAAAAGAATAAATCTAGGTAGTATAAATTCTCCAAATTTAAGTGTAGTAAGCACAATTAACACACGACTTACTAATTTTTCGACAAAAATAGTTAATCTGGAGGTTTTTAGCAATGAGAAAGAAAAAAAATAAATTTTTTACTTTTGTTTTATCACTTTTCCCTGGAGCAGGTCATATGTATATGGGATTTATGAAAAAGGGCGTTTCATTAATGTCTGCTTTTTTCACTGTAATATTTGTTGCTACTTTTCTAGATGTAGCTCAACTACTTTTTGTTTTGCCTATTTTATGGTTTTATTCATTCTTTGATTCAATAAATACAGGTTATTCAACTGACGAAGAGTTTTTAAATGTAGAGGATAATTATTTATTTACATTTGATAAATTAGTAGGAATAGATAAAAACATGGTTAAGAAGAGCAGACTTTTGGCAGGAGTATTATTATTGATATTTGGTATATTCCTAATATGGAAAAATATAATGGCTCAGCTAAGTGGCGTTATTCCTCCACAAATTTATGATGATATGAGAAATATAATTGATAATCTTCCAAGAGTAATTATTGGTATTGTTATAATTGTTGTTGGCATTAAACTTATTATAGGCAAGAAAAGGGAGGGTGATCTAAATGCTTAAGGGTCGCAGGGTTGGAACCCTCACAGCTGGGACGGTATTGATTGTTTTCGGAGTATTATTTTTACTCAGATTGGTGTTTCCAACTATTAATTTCTCGATTATAGCATCACTTTGGCCAATTATTTTAATACTTTTAGGTGTGGAAATTCTTATATCATATATGGTAAACAAAGAAGAAAAGATGAAATATGATACTGGTGCCATATTTTTAGTCATAGTATTATCATTTTTCTCAATGGGTATGGCGCTAGTGGAGCTTACAATTAAATATCAAATAAATGGGAAGTATATAAGATTTTAGATGGGCACTTAAGTTTACAAGTTAAAAGACAATTATTTGTGATGAAGCTACAATTAAACATAATCCTGCTAATATTATAGAAACATAAGAATTTAACTTATAACTTTTATATCCAATGGTATTTGGAATGAATTTCATGCTAAATCCAAGTAGTACAGTCATAATTCCTGCACTTAATAAAAAATAAGTAGTTTGTTTTGTTAGAATAGAAACAAATAATATAGGTAGTAAGTATAAAATAATAGTTATGGATCTATTCATTTCTGCCATCTCCTCAATTTTACAAAAATACAAATATAATGATACAATGAATTTATTTATTTGTAAAGTTAAATAAACACAGCAAAGAAAATTTAACATTAGAGACTGAAAGGCCAGGCTACGCCTAAAAGAATTAAGTGTAAAAATTGGGCTCTATAAATTATGATAAGCACTAAGGATTATTTAAACACAGAAAAAGCAAATTTAACATTAGAGACTAAAAGGCCAGGCTACGCCTAAAAGAATTAAGTGTAAAAATTGGGTTCTATAAATTATCATAAGCACTAAGGTTGATTTAAACACAGAAAAAGCAAATTTAACATTAGAGACTGAAAGACCAGGCTACGCCTAAAAAAATTAAGTGTAAAAATTCAGATAACAATACTATAAATTAAGTTCCATAAATTCTATTAATAAGTCTTTACGTATCAAATATAGCAATTTTAAACTTCTATGAATTTTCTTTCGCCTAGATAATAAGACTTAATGAACTATGAGAAAAAGCAGGTGAAGGCATGTGAAAGAGGCTATTCGAGCGAACTTAAGAAATACTTAGATCCCCGTTTGTTGAATCCCGTTAAGAAACCTTTACTGTTTGAGTGAAACGAGTTTAAAGGTTTTAGGGATTTGACAAACGGGGATCTTAGTATTTCTAAGTCTAGCGAGTAGCCTCTGAACATACCTTAACCTGCTATCCTCATAGTAATGAAGTCTATTTCATTACATTTTGGTTGACCAATCTTCGCAGTTCCATATATCAGTTACAATATCTTCGTAGAATTCAGGTTCATGACAAACTAGAAGTATGCTTCCTTTATATGCTTTTAATGCTCTTTTTAATTCGTTTTTGGCATCAATATCAAGATGGTTGGTTGGTTCGTCTAGTATAAGTATATTTGATTCCCTATTTATTAGTTTACAAAGTCTAACTTTGGCTTGTTCTCCACCACTTAAAACTTTAATTTTACTTTCTATATGTTTTGTTGTGAGTCCACATCTTGCAAGAGCGGCTCTAACTTCATATTGGCTAAAGGATTGGAAGTCATTCCAAAATTCATCTAAACAAGTATTATAATTAGCCTTTTTTATCTCCTGTTCAAAATATCCAACCTCCTGGTACTCACCTAAGGTAACTTCTCCTGAAAGTGATGGTATTTGGCCTATAAGACTCTTTAGAAGAGTTGTTTTACCAAGTCCGTTTGAACCAACAAGGGCAATTTTTTGACCTCTCTCCATTTTCAAACTTAAAGACCTTGAAAGTGGATCATTATATCCAATTATCAGATGATCTGTTTCAAATACAAGTTTACTTGTAGCTCGTGCTTGCTTAAAGTTAAATTGAGGTTTTGGTGCATCCTGACTTATTTCAAGTCTCTCAATTTTATTTAATTGTTTTTGTCTTGATTTTGCCATTCCCGTTGTTGAAGCTCTTGCCATATTTTTTGCAACAAAAGTCTCAAGTCTTGAAATTTCAGCTTTTTGTTTTTCAAAAGCTGCTTCATGTAGTTTTTTGTTAACTTCATACATTCTCAAGAAATTGTTATAATCTCCAACATATCTTGTTAGTTGTTTATTTTCAAGATGGTATATTAAAGTTGTTACACTATTTAAGAATGGAATATCATGGGATATCAATATAAAAGCATTTTCATAAGATTCTAAGTAGCGTCTTAGCCACTCAACATGTTCTTCATCTAAATAGTTTGTAGGTTCATCTAAAAGTAAAATATCTGGATTTTTAAGTAAAAGTTTTCCAAGTAGTACTTTTGTTCTCTGTCCACCACTTAAGTCAGTTACGTCCTTATCTAGACCTACACCAGTAAGTCCTAAACCTTTTGCAACCTCTTCTACTTTTGAATCAATGACGTAAAATCCATTTATATCTAATGCATCCTGAATTGTACCCATTCTGTCTAGAAGCTTCTCTAGAGCAGCTGGATCTGCGTCTGCCATTTTATCGGCCACGGTCATAAGTTCTTTTTCAAGGTCAAGCAAATATTTAAAGGCGCTTTTTAATACATCTCTAATGCTTTCACCCTTTATAAGCTCGGCATGTTGGTCCATATAACCAACTCTAATATTATTTGACCATTCAACTTTGCCTTCATCAGGCATTGTCTTACCTGTGATTATATTCATAAATGTAGATTTACCTTCACCATTTGCTCCGATAAGTCCAACATGTTCACCCTTTAACAACCTAAAAGAAACATCATCAAAAATTGGCCTTTCTCCAAAGCCGTGACTAATATTTTTTACTGTAAGTATACTCATTTTATCCTGATTTGAAAATATTAGACAAACTTGCCTACAAAATATTTTCACTTTATCTTTTGATAAGTTGATAGCAGCGGTATATTCAATTACTAACTCGTGAAATTTAGTAGTTGAAATCAGCGATTCTATCTAGAAACCAGGACTTCTCACCTCAACTTTCGTTTATATTTTTTCATATGTTTCTATTATACCATTATTCAACTTGTTATAATTGTTTGAAAACCATTGCATTATAAAACTTTATATTTATATTAAATAATAGTTTATGTTAGAGCAAGAGATATATGAAAGAAATTTATAAAAAAATAAATAATTCTCCAAGGATATGTTATAATTCTTTAGATATTACAAATTATAATAATAAAAATTTAAAGAATATTGAATAATTTATAAAGTTAAATACAGGAGGGAAAAATTTATGGCTTGCAAATTTTATTTGACGAAGCGAAAAAATATATTAGCTGAAAACGGTCACTCTTGGATATTTTCCAATGAAATTCAAGGTTATGATGGGGAATATAAAAATGGCGATATTGTAGAGGCATATACATATGATGACAGATTTTTAGGTAAAGGTTATATAAATGATAAGTCACAGATCACAATTAGATTACTTACAAGAGACATAAATGAGGAAATTAATAAGGACTTTTTCAAGAAAAGACTGAAAGTTGCCTGGGAGTATAGAAAAAAAGTAATTGATACAAGTAGTTGTAGATTTGTTTTTGGAGAAGCTGATTTTCTTCCAGGACTCACAATTGATAAATTTGAAGATTATTATGTAATTCAGTCTTCAGCACTTGGTATTGAGCAATACAAAGCCATGATAACTGAAATACTTGTGGAGGAATATGGGGCCAAAGGTGTTTATGAAAGAAGCGATGCTAAAGTAAGGGAAAAAGAAGGATTAGGTCCAATAACAGGATTCTTAACTGAGCCTTTTGAGACAACGATTGAAATTGTGGAAAACGGAGTTAAATATTATGTGGATATTGCTGAAGGTCAAAAAACTGGTTTCTTCTTGGATCAGAAAGAAAACAGAAAAGCAATACATAAAATATCTAAAGATGCAGAAGTACTTGATGTTTTTACTCACACAGGTTCATTTGCTTTAAATGCCGGAGTTGCCGGAGCAAAAAGCGTTTTAGGTATTGATATTTCTCAGAATGCAATCGAATTATGCAGAAAAAATGCAGAGCTTAACGGTCTTTCAGATGTAGTGAAATTTGAGTGTGATAATGCTTTTGATATCCTTAAAAAGTGGTCTGAAGAAGGCGTAACATATGATGTTGTAATTTTAGATCCACCTGCTTTTACTAAGGCTAAGGATACAATAAAAAATGCTTCAAGAGGATATAAAGAGATTAATCTTAGAGGAATAAAACTTGTTAGGGAAAATGGATTTCTTGTAACTTGCTCATGTTCTCATTTTATGAATCCAGAACTTTTTAAGCAAACTATTGCAGCAGCTGCAAAAGATGCGGGCAGAATGCTCAGACAAGTGGAATTTAGAACTCAAGGACCTGATCATCCTATTCTTTGGACCTCGGATGAATCCTACTACCTAAAATTCTATATATTCCAAGTCATATAGAAGCAGTTGTCAAGTGTCAGGTACCAGGTTTCAGTTAAGGAAATTTTGCCTTGGGGCAAAATAAAACAATAAATAAAAAATCACCTAGGTTTGTGTAAATCAAATCCAGGTGATTTTTTTATTCAATGGAGCGTTCAATGAAAGTATTTTTGAAAATTGCTATATCGTCTCCGAGAATCCAGCCTTTGTTGTTTATATTATTTTTTGTAGGGAAGCTTATTTCATACCAGATTTCATCAAATACTTCAACGCAATCAATTATTTGAATTTCAAGGCTTTTATTTAAGGTTCTAAGAATGGGATATTTTTTTATGGGAGCAATATATAGATTGCAAGAATTTCCTAATACTCCAGAGGTATATTTATGGGTTTTGAATAATAAAGTTACATCATCAATTTTTAGTGTTTCATTATCTAATTTTTCTTTGAGTAAATTAGTCTGTCTTGATAAGAGCATTATTTGTTTTTTATCAGAATAAAGTATGTTGTTGTAATGATATATCGTACCTAAGATAATTAAAATAAACATTATAAATAAAATAAATATCAAAGTAGTTTCTCCCTATAATATTGTTATGAATCAGGCTTATTTATAATATATGAATACTAATTGAGATTAATGAATGTAAAAATGAGAGTTCAATGTAAAAAAAATGAAGGGGCCAATTGTGCCACCCTCATCTTTTAAACTGCTGTAGTTAACTCGTTGTAACCATGTATATAAACATCGGCTTTTTGAATTATATCATCCATTTGATATTCTGAGTATGAATCATGAACTCCAACTACTTTCATTCCAGCAGACTTTGCACCGAGAACTGCAGGTAAAATATCTTCAAATACAATGCATTGTTCAGGTATTACGTGAAGCTTTTTAGCAGATAATAAATAAACATCAGGAAAATCTTTTCCACGGGTTACTTCATCAGTTGTAGTAATACAATCAAATAACTCATAAATCTTATATTTCTTAAGCACTGTTTCTAGGAGCATGATGCAATTACTTGTGGCTATGGATAATTTTATTCCTTGATTTTTAAGCGATACTAAATATTCTTTAGCATATGGTTTTAGTTTTACGTTATTTGAATATTCAATATAAGCCAAACTATTCCATTCATCTTGTATTTCTTCTATAGAGTCTGCTAAATTGAATTTGTTTTTAAAATATAAAGCTGTTTCTTGAAAACTAAGATGGATTATGTCAGACCTAAGATCTGGAGGAACAGAAAACCCTCTTTTTTCTAAATATATACTGTCTATAGAATCCCACACCCACATAGAATCAATTAGAGTTCCATCCATATCAAATATTGCAGCTTTAATGTTTGTTAACATATCATCACCTCTAATAAAGTATATCATGGAATATACAGATTTAGATAATGTTTTGTTAAAATAAACCAAATATTATTATAGAGGTTGCGGATCCAATTAAACTACCAACAAATACATCTGTTGGATAATGAACTCCAAGATACATCCTAGAGACCCCTACAAAAGAAGCTATTAGGATACTAACAAGGGTTAGGCTAGGCAAGTTCAGTGACAACATAACAGCAATACAAAAGGCACAGGTAGTGTGTCCTGATGGAAAAGAATAATTGTCAATTCCTATTTTTCTAGTATTAAGGTTCTGCAATATTAAGTATGGTCGAAGTCTGTTTACACTGATTTTTATTATTCTCACTATAATTGAACTTATTATAAGTGCTGATGATGTTTTTATTGATAAAGTTCTAGTAAAAGCATCAAAAAAAGTGGCTATGCAGAATAATATTGCAAAAACGCTGGATCCGATATAGGTTAATATAGGCATAATAAGGTTAAAGGCCTTACATCTTATTGAATTATTAAATAACATCAATATGGCAGTATCTCTTTTCTGAATACGGTTCATAAATGAATTCATAAGTTCACCACCTAATTAATATATTATGAAAGTACATTTAACATGTAATCATATTTTACAATAAAGATGTTACCAGCTTTTTAATTTTACGTTAATATTTCAAGTTGATACCTGAAAAACATTAGAAATGTCTTTCAAATATCTCCATTTTATCTTGATCGATAAAGTCATTTTGAGAAGTTATTCCGAGTTTTTTGAGTATTTTATTCATTTGAGGATTATCCAATGAAATTTTAACCCTAGAGTTTTCAGCGAATTTGTTAACTTGAGTTCTACCTTGATCCTTAGGTATTATGGCTTTAGGTCCACCAACACAACCACCAATGCAGCCCATACCTTCAATAAAATTAGCATCAATTTCTTTATTTTTAGCTTTTTCAAGTATAGATTTACATTCTTTAACTCCATTTGCTTGTGTACTTTTAAATAATTGCTTTTTATGTGGGAATAGTCTTGTAACGGCTTCATACACAGATATGGATACACCGCCGGTGCGAGCATATAATCTACCTTCTCGTGATGCATAATCTGTAGATGGATCTTCTGGGAGTTCACTAGGTTTTATATTTAATGATTCGAAGATATCTTTAACTTCTGCAAAAGTTAAAACAAAGTCTATGGCACCTAGTAAGTCTTTATCTTTTCGTTCTGCTTTTTTTGCAATACATGGGCCTATAAACACTACTTTACAATTACTATTTAATGTTTTAATGACCCTACCAGCTGCAATCATAGGTGACACAGACGGAGAAACATATTTAACCATATCGTTATATGTTTTTTTTAGCATACCAACCCACATTGGACAACAACATGAGGTAATCATAAGGTCTTCCTTAGAATTTACTTTTGAATCAAATTCACATGCTTCCTTTAGGGTAAGCATATCTGCAAAAAATGCTACTTCAATCATATCGGTAAAACCAATTTTTTTAAAAGCACTTCTTAAATTATCCATGGTAACATTTTCACCAAACTGTCCTGATATGGCAGGCGCTACAGCAGCTATTATTGGCGTTTTACTGTGAAGAATCTCCAAAAGAGGTATAAATTCAACTCTATCCAAAATAGACCCGGAAGGGCAGGCTTCAACGCAAAGGCCACAATCTGTACACTGTTCTTCAGAAATTTTAGTAGACAAAGTGGTCCCATCAACATAAATTGCGTCAAATGGACAGGATTTTTGACAAGGGGTAATTCCATTTTCATCTGCACATTCAATTTTACACTGCTTAATTTTGCTTACGATTTTGTGATTTGAATTGTATGATTTGATTGCATCTTTTAAACTATGCAAGTAATTATTACTATCGCTATATTTAAGCTGTACCCCGCACAATGAAGAAATAGTAGCACTTAAAGCATCTTTATCGATGTCTGGCTGGGAGAGTAAGTCTGATACGTATTGGTCAAATGTATTA
>LIDZ01015887.1_pt10 | contig 36792 bp, 29 predicted proteins | sample 644651 | NCBI WGS metagenome assembly LIDZ01 (sample SAMN03856242, study PRJNA289617) | food metagenome | isolation source: wine grapes on drying loft during traditional withering process | host: Vitis vinifera cv. Corvina | place: Italy: Gargagnago di S. Ambrogio di Valpolicella | collected 2014-01 | reverse complement strand
TCCGGCTCCAGCTGTGGCGGGCGGACCGACAAGCTCCGCCGCCAGATATGCAACTGCTCTTCCCCGTATTTCACGGCCGTCTCACTCTTGCTCAGTCCCTGCAAGGCACCATAGTGACGCTCATTCAGCTTCCATGATTTCTGTACAGGAATCCACAGCAGATCCATCTCGTCCAGAACATAATTGAGTGTCTTGATCGAACGCTTAAGTACGGAGGCAAAAGCCATATCGAAGGTATATCCCGCTTCTTTTAGAAGCTTACCCGCTGCCTTTGCTTCTTGAACACCCTTCTCCGTCAAATCAGGATCGCTCCAGCCTGTAAACAGATTCTGGCGGTTATACTCACTCTCTCCATGCCTTATCAATACTACCTCGTACATCATTTCACTCTCCTTTGGACTTATAGCTTGCAACCTGGATTAACGGATTCTTTCATCATCTAATTAGTACTATCAACTTCCTGTGCACATAAAGCAAATGTAGCCTTGTATTCGGATATGAGGAGACTTCTCAGCGTATGAAGAAGAACCGACACCCTGAAGGGTCCCGGTTCTTCTTCATACGCTATTCTTAGAACCAGGAGTTGGCGATAATTCCACTGGACCGTTTTAATCTGCTTAAGCGGTTTCTAAAAATTCCGCCGCCTCCACCTTTACATTCTGTATTGCATATCCGGCGTCTGAGCATCATTCCTAGCGTCTCCCCTTCCAAGCTGTTATGTAAAATCTCTGTAAACTAGGCTGAAACGTATTACCCAAGTAGGAAATAACTGAAACAAAGACGAAGGAATCAGCGGATCTCGGACGGGCTTTTTCCGGTATGCTGCTTGAACTGGCGGCTGAAAAAGAAAATGTCCCGGTAGCCCAGCGCATTCGCCACCTCCGTGACGTTCATCCCGGCATATAACAGCAAATGCTGAGCTCGTTCAATCCGGGCACGAATGACATAGGATTGGACAGAGGAGCCTGTAAGCTCCTTGAATTTGATCGAAAAATAACGTGGCGACAAGCCCGCTCGTGCCGCCAAATCCTCCACCCGATGCGAAGCGCCAGGGTGCTGGCTCACGTAGTTGGCAATCTCGTGGATAACCTCAGCCAGCTGGTTGCTCACGTGGCGCTCCACAGGCATAACCTGATCCTCCCGCAGCAAATGGATCATCAGCTGCTTGAGAATCAGCTGCCCCTCTTCCTCCGCAGCGTAGGTCTTCACCAGAAATAGCCGGACATACCGAGCGAGCAGATGCTCAAATTCCACAGTTTCCGTAAGCTCACGGTAAGGCTGCGGGATATCCGTTACCTCTCCAATAACATCGAAGTGGATATATGTAAGTACGAGCGGTTTTTGCGGATTATGTGTGGCACTAGTATGTTCGCCCGGCCGAAACAGGAAACAGCTGCCTTTGCCAACTTGAAAGGGCTCACCTTTGCGCACAACCGTGCCTTCCCCGCTCCAGACATAGAACAAATCATAATTTTGCAGCGGCTTCTCTCTTTTTTGCCATTTCCAGCCCGGTTCGCATACAATCTTCGCCAAAGCCGGCAGGATGACAAATGAGGACGGCGATGCATGCAGCATAACGTTCCCTCCTAAAAGTTTTGCGGAGCCTAAGCTCCGTCAGAATGAATTACTTCGCAAAACTTGCTTTGTAAGCATACGTTTCCGAACGTGAAATCTAGCAGATTAACGTCAGAAAATGCTTCTATTTTTAACACATGTAGTTCTGTCCTATCCTTATTCAAAAAATGAACGCTTCCTTAGAACCCCCGTGTCACACCGTTTCCCTACTTTCCATAATACCTTGTCACGTGGCATTTTGCACATCCTTCCACGCCAGAAGCAAGCGAGTTATTCCTTCCTTCTGTGCATTCTCATTCAGATGGAAAAAAGAAAAACAGGCCGCAGGCTCACCCGGCGTAATCCGGTATAGCGCCGCGTCCCTAAAATCCGTGCCGCGCCTGCGTGCCGCCGCCTGAAAAGCAGCGAACTCCGCGCTGCTGCGCAGCCAGCGCGCGTAGATGTGCAAGCCCGCGTCGCCGGGCAGCGGTGTGAACAGGCCGCTAAGGCGCTCGGCCAGCAGCGTGCGGAAGCTGCGGCTGCGCTCGCCGTATAGGCGCGTCATACGCCGCAGATGCCGGCTGTAGCCGCCGGTATTCATGAACCGCGCCAATGCACGCTGCTCCAGCAGCCCGGCCGGGAGCGGCTCATAGAGCGCCTTGGCGGCGATAGTCGGCTGCACCAGCGTTGAGGGCAGCACGGCAAAACCAATCCGCAGTCCCCTGAACATGCTATTGGAGAAAGAACCAAAATACACGACCCTCTCCCCTCGGTCGAGTGCTTTCAAGGGTTCGATGGGACGTCCGGCCCAACGAAATTCACTGTCATAATCGTCTTCCACGATCACCGCATCATGCTGCTGCGCCCATTCCAGCAGTGCCCGCCGCCGTTCCAAGGGCAGCACCGCTCCGGTAGGGAACTGGCGGCTTGGCGTTACAAACAGCAACCGCGCCTCCCAATCCTTCGGCTGCAGCCCGCTGCTATCTAACTTCCCGGTAAGCACACGGCCGCCCGAAGTCTCAATGGCTCTGCGAATTCCATGAAATCCAGGGTCCTCCACGACAGCCGGACTCCCCACGTCCAGCAGCAGTTGGGTCAGAATGACAATGCCTTGCATCGAGCCGCTGAACAGTACGATATGCTCCGCTTCGGCATGAATGCCGCGGGTAATCCGCAAATGGGCGGCAATCGCCCGCCGTAAGCCCTCATCACCTTGGGGTGGGCAGACATTTTCCAGGCGCCCGCCACCTTTGCCCCCAGCATAGGACAAGGCACTACGCCATTCTGCGTAGGGAAAGTGCTCCATCAGCACCCCACTGCTGCGGAAGCTGACAAAGTCCTCTGGGGTGTTGTCGTATAGCGACACTTGCCGTTTCATTAGCCGTTCCCCCCACGCAGAGAGCGGGATAGCAGCATATTGACTATCCATTCTGCTAACCCCTGCCGCATGTACACCAGCCCTGTTCACTCCCCCTGCAATCATCCCAGCCTCGTCCAGACTAGCAGTATCCTTAACAGTTGACTCACTTCTTGCCTCTCCTGCAGACTCATTTACAGCCGTATTTGCCCTTCCTCCGACGATCTGCCGCATCGTTAACGACCTTTCACCGTTCCCACCGGAAGCAGCAAAGCTGTCATCGGAGACATAAGTTCCTTGGCCTATCTTCGCCTTAATATACCCATCTGCCAGCAGCATGTCATACACCTGCGACGCCGATCCTCGCGATAGATCATAGAGAACAGCCAACCGTCGCGTAGACGGCAGCCTTGTTCCTCCCGGAAGCGTTCCCTCCAATATTGCCGCGCGAAGAGCGTGATATAATGCTAAATATTTATAACGGTGTACAGCCAGATACTGGTCGTATGCCAGCGTAATATCCACGCCTTCACCCCCTTCTCCACCAAGTGGACCATAAATAATAATGTAAATGGGTCCTTTTTCATTGTCAAGAAATCCTCTATTCTATTTCGAAAAGGGAGATGGATGGTTATGCGCAGAAAAGAATTTCAGATAGACCAGGAAGAGGAATTAGACACTTTCTTGAGCGGGATGAGCTTCGGCTTCCTTGGAACAAGTGATGAGCAGGGGCACCCGCGGGTTACTCCGCTGAATTTCGTATATACAAAGGGCTGCTTTTATTTCCATGGTAGTCATGCAGGTGGCAAAATGGAGGCCATCCGCCAACAGCAGAAGGTCTGCTTCACGGTAGCCGATGAGTATGCGCTCATCCCTTCCTATTTCAGCGACCCCCAGCTGGCCTGCCCTGCGACTGCTTATTTCAAAAGTGTAACGGCCTACGGCCAGGCTGAAACTGTGGAAGACGCCACAGAAAAAGCCGCTATATTCTCTTTATTCATGAAGAAGCTCCAGCCAGAGGGCGGCTATGATCCCATTGACGCAGCAGATTCCCGGTATCAATCCCGGTTAAAGGGTGTCGCCGTTGTGCGCATCACTCCTGATGAAATTACGGCGAAATTCAAATTTGGTCAGAATCTGAAAGCAGAGGAACGAGCGAATGTCATCGACGGTCTATCCGAAAGAAACGGGGCACGTGATGCCGAAACGATAGAAATGATGGAAAAATATTGTCCCTATCACCGCTGAGTTTCTCCTCAACTTCATCCATCCCTGTGAAAACCACCAGAATTGTTCTTAAAGTATTGCTAAAACCGCTGCTTTCTACAGTGACGGTTGCAGGCCACGGTGATATAATGTTAGGCAATGTTAGCAGTATGTATCCCCAAGAACCCTGGAAGGATGAAACTGATGAATTCAATGGCTGGACAATTGAACGAAAGTATCAAAACGGGAAATGAGCATGTATACGATATGCTCTCCACTCTCGGCAAAGAGATTTATTTCCCGAAAGAAGGCATCCTGAGCCAATCCGCTGAGGCTACCGCTCATGCCAAGAAATACAACGCAACTATCGGTATCGCTACCGAAGGCGGCATGCCTATGCACCTTGCCGTCATTCAAGAGAAGCTTTCCGCCTTCAGTCCCAAAGACCTGTATGGCTATGCCCCACCGGCAGGCAAACCGGAGCTGCGCACGGTATGGCGGGAGAAGATGCTGCGCGAGAACCCTGCGCTCGTTGGCAAATCGTTTAGCAATCCTATCGTTACCAATGCCCTGACACACGGGCTTAGCATTGTTGCCGATCTGTTCGCAGAATCAGGCGATGCCATCATTTACCCGGATAAGAACTGGGAAAACTATGAGCTAACCTTCGGCATCCGCCGTCATGGGGAAACCGTTAACTATCCGCTATTCACGGAAGATATGAACTTTAACAGTGCTGGCTTGCTGGAAGCGCTGCTAGCCCAGAAGGAACGCGGCAAAGCAATCGTACTGCTGAACTTCCCGAACAACCCTACAGGTTATACTCCCGGCGTTAAAGAAGGAGAAGAAATCGTTGCGGCTATCCTCCGTGCTGCTGAAGAAGGCATCAATGTTGTAGTTGTCAGCGATGATGCGTACTTTGGACTCTTTTTCGAGGAATCGCTCAAGGAATCCTTATTCGGCAAATTGGCCAATCTGCACCCGCGTATACTGGCGATTAAGATTGACGGAGCCACCAAAGAAGAATTCGTCTGGGGTTTCCGGGTCGGCTTCATCACCTACGCATCGGATAGCAAGGAATTATTGGCGGCTCTGGAACAAAAAACAATGGGCATCATCCGCGCTACCATTTCCAGCGGACCGCATCCATCCCAGACCTTCGTGCTCGATGCACTGAAGGCACCGGAATTCGCCGAACAGAAAGAAGAGAAGTTCCAGATCATGAAAGGTCGCGCGAATAAAGTGAAAGCATTACTCGATAGCGGCAAATACGGAGATGAAGTGTGGACCTATTATCCATTTAACTCCGGCTACTTCATGTGTCTGAAGCTACATACCGTTCCGGCTGAAGACTTACGGCTGCATTTGATCCATAATTACGGTCTCGGCACTATTGCTCTAGGTGAAACGGATCTGCGCATTGCCTTCTCTTGTATAGAAGAGGAACAGCTTGAAGATCTGTTCGACCTTGTATATGCGGGAATCCGCGATCTGGAAAAAGCCTGATCCAGCAAGTCTTTACTATCCAAAGTCAGCTCCGGTTAACCGGGGCTGACTTTTTTATTCGCCGCTCAAGTCATTGGCCCATACATCAATTGCCCTCCGCACATACAATACGATGTACACAAGTACAACAACTACTTGCATGAAAGGGGAATGAACATGAGCGAAGAAGTTAGAGGCGGATATGGATACCCTGGCGCATTTACAAGCACTGGCGCAATCCTGGTTCTCTTTATCCTGTTGGTCATCATCAGCCGTTCACTCTTTGTCTAATCGGGAATGACAATTAGGGGAGAGAGCTCCAGGCTCTCTCCCACTTCCCTTAGTCTGACATTCCCTAATCTTAAGAATAAACGGCTCCGCTGTCCATAAAAGGACGACGGAGCCGTGTTCTTAAGAGATAGGCATTTATAGGTTTCACACGATAACTATCCTTATATATCGTCATCCAACTGTGCCTCTTTACGGGACAAGTAGCCCTTGAACAGAAAGGCCAGCAAGATACCTGCAACGAAGGTTCCCGCTACCGGCAGCGGGCGCTCTCCTGCTGAGGCCAGAAATGGAAGAGCGATCAGCACAGCCAGAATGAGGTGGGCGCGAAATACGAATTGTGTGGTATTCCTTCCCTTACTGCCTTCCGGCAAAGGATAGACCGTGAGCCAGAACGATTCACTATGCAGTTTACGCAATGCGGATAGCTGCACACCTAGAATGAACAGGAAGAACAAATAAATTCCACTGCCAAGGTAGCTGCCATGGTTCCACCAGCTCAATAACAGAGCCAAAACGGTAACTCGCATAATAATACCGAAGATATCGCCCCGGGCAAAGCTTTTGGTCAGCAGGTAGCGGTAAGCTGTATCCGGCAGCCACAAGATGCGACTGCCCCATTTAGAAAGGTAACGGCGGGCATATACCCTCTGCTCACGACCAGGCACATCAACGAACCAGCCCAGAACCATCAGCGCACGACCTCCCTGATTCCTCTCTACAGCGATGAGTCTCTCCCAGGGTACAGAGTGACGTCCAGGAACGGTAAGTGCTGCTAGATATGCTGCGGCCAAGAGCACAATGAAGATCAGACCTCGTCCTGATGGCTGCCACAACCAAGCAGCTACCATCAGGCCTCCTACAGCCCAGCGCAACAAAGCGTAGGCCATTGAGGCTGGACGCGACAGCATAGCAATCTCACGCCATAAGCCATAGCTCGCCAGCAGCTTCACGCCTATCAGCAGCAATGCTGTCACCAAGAGCTGCTTAGGGGAAGTATCCGTACGTATGTACAACGGCCAAAGTGTAATCAATACAAATAACATCCGCAGAATCTTCCACACGTTCCCACTTACCCAGGCAGGAGCAAAATATTCTCTCATCCGGTGACCCTGAGGCAGCAGGAATACTGTATCTGGACTCTGCAAATACGTCCGAAATCCGCTATGTACCACTGCAGGCCCCAGCAGGGCAAGCATGATCCAGCGAATCGGAATTCCTGCCGGAACATCCCGTAGCAGCGAAGTATACCAAGCGGAGAATATGATTAATACAAAGAGGAACATCATCGCCACACCGCTCTGAATGATGTAACCCATATAAGGCAGCATGCTTCCCATGAAACGGCCACGCCGCTGCCGGCGCAGCTCCTTCAAATCCATATTATTTCCCCCCCTGAACCAGCTCATAGAACAGCTGTTCCAAAGACAGATCCGGTTGACCGGATGCTGCAGCGATTTCCGCCAGTGTGCCTTCAGCAATGACCTTGCCGTGATGCAACACAATAAACCGATCGCAATAATTCTCAATGGTAGAGAGAATATGAGAGCTAAGCAGAATTGAAGCGCCTGTCTTCTTCAGTTCCAGCATGAAATCGAGCAGAGAGCGAATCCCTAGCGGGTCCAGACCGAGAAAAGGCTCATCGATTACATATAGCGCTGGACGTGCAACGAATGCACACATAATCATCACCTTCTGCTTCATCCCTTTGGACAGATGTGAAGAGAGGGTATCCATTTTGTCATCCATGTGAAACAGCTCAGACAGATGCCTGCTGCGGGTCTCATAATCGTTGCGGTCCACACCATAAGCTCTGGCCGTAAATTCAATATGCTCACGCACCGTCATTTCTTCATACAGCAGTGGAGACTCGGGTACAAAAGACAATGCGCTATGATACCCTTTCGGGTCTTCATTTCGGGTCTTGCCCTTTACGGTGATATCCCCCTTCTGAGGGGACATCAGGCCGAGAATATGCTTCATGATCGTACTTTTCCCAGCTCCGTTTAGACCAATTAGTCCGATCATTTCTCCAGGCTGCACCTGAAGCGCAATATCATGCAGCACCGGCTTGTTCAGGCTATACCCTCCGCTTAAGCCCGTAATTTGCAATACGGGAGTTTGATTCATTGACCGTCACCTCTCGGGGTTTTGTTCTTCAACCATTTTGGGGCTCCCTTGTTCTTGCGTTCGCGCTCACGCTCTGCATTGCTGCTGCGCTTGCTCGCAGGCGCAACTGGTTTCACGCTGCGCTGCGGGTCACGCCGTTGTTCTCCGCCTGTTGGTGCAATCATCTTCTCTTGCACCGCAGGCTCGTCGCGCTTCACAGTGCCAGCATCCGGTTCTACGCTAGCAGTCCGGACCGGCGGCTTGGCGCTACGCGCTGTTATTCCTTCGCGGCGGGCAGGTGTTCCTTCACTGCGTCCAGTACTTCCCTCGCGGCGGGTAGGAGTTCCCTCACTACGCGCAGCCGTTCCTTCACGGCGGGGTCCATTTCCTTCGGTGCGGGCAGACCCACGGGCTTCGTCGGCAGCGAATACTTTGCCTGCGAACATTTCCCGCTCCTGCAGTGAAATATCCAGCTCCTTGGCAAATTTACGCATAATAAAGGTCTGCTGCTCGGTCACAATGCTTACCGACAAGCCTTTGCGTCCCATACGCCCTGTACGTCCGGCCCGATGCACATAATGCTCGGAATCAAATGCCGGATCAAAGCTGACTACCAGCGCAAGATTCTCAATATCCAACCCTCTTGCAGCTACGTCACTGGCCACCAGCACTCGAAATTTCCCACCCCGGAAACCGGCTAACACATTGCTGCGTGTTACCTTGTCTGCATCCCCGGAGATAGAGGCTGCAGTCAGCCCTAGGTGGTTCAGCTTGCCGACTATATCCGAAATGTCATCATTAGTATTCACGAATACCAGTGCCCGGTCGGGGTTGTAATGACGAATTACACGGCGCAGCATGTCAATCTTGTTACGTTCCTCAGCCACTACATAATGATGCTCCAGGCTCTGAGTTGTCATTACACCAGGGTCAATACCGATCTCAGCCATATCCTTCATTTCCTTAAAAGCCATTGCTTTAGTCTCAAGACCAATAGTCGCAGACAGCATCACCAGCTGGCGCGTACGCTGTGCACTGCTGACGATCTTTGTGACTTCACCTGCACCGCTTAACTGAAACATCTGGTCCGCTTCATCAATCACAATCGTGCTGACATCGTGCATCTTCAGCTTGCGCATACCGATCAATTCCCGAATACGACCGGGAGTACCTACAACCAACTGAGGATGGTCGCGCAGCTTATCGATCTGGCGCTTCATGGCCGCTCCGCCGATGAGACCCAACACACGGATACCGCGGTGAGCACCATAACGTTCCGCCTCGCGTACGATTTGCATCGCCAGTTCCTGAGTAGGTGCCAATACCATCTTCTGCACCGCTCTCTGCTCCGGATTAATGCTTTGGAGTAGTGGCAGCAGGTATGCCAGCGTCTTGCCTGTTCCTGTCTGTGATGCAGCAAGAACGTCTCTACCCTCCAGCAGAAGGGGGATACTCTGCTCTTGTACCGGAGATGGTTCGTTAATGCCGAATTCCGACAATCTGGCAATGAGGTCTTCCTGAATGCCGATAGCCGCAAAAGAAGCTTTATTCATAATTGTGATTCATCCTTTTCGATTGAGATAATATCTTTATTATATGCCAAAAAGGCCTCTCCACCAAATGGAAGGCCGCCTGATTCGATGCAACACTCTATTTTCTGTTCATCGCCTTGTAGGTAAGCTTATCTGCCAAGCGGGGAAACAGACCGTACAACCTTATGCCGAACCCCGCCAGACCTGGAAGATCTACTTCTTCCTTACCCTTCTCCATGAGCTTTACAATCTTGGAAGACACATGCTCAGGTGTCATGATAATTCGGGCCATACTCTTCTCATATTTACCGGAAGGGTCAGCGGTTTTGAAGAAATCAGTCGCTATCGGGCCGGGATTCACAGCCGATATGATAATTCCACTTCCCCGCAGCTCCTGGCGCAGCGCATTCGTAAAACCTAGCACAGCATGCTTGGTAGCTGTATAGGCAACCGATTTGGCTGTGCCGATCTTGCCTGCCATTGAGGCCACATTGACAATCTGGCCACTTCCCCGTTCCAGCATAGATGGAAGAACAGCCTTCGTACAACGGACAATCCCCATATAGTTGACGTCCATCATGTCATCAAATTCCTGTGCTTCCATGTCGGTAAAAAATGCGAACTTTCCATAACCGGCGTTATTGAGTAAAATATCAATTCGGCCATATGTGGATAAGATCTGTGCAAAAGTCCCCTTGACTGCTGCTGCATCTCTTACATCGCAGGAATACATACCAAAAACGCCCGGAATGCCGGCCGCTGTTTCTTTCAGCTTGTCTGTAGAGCGGGCTACAAGGATAGGAATTGCGCCGCGCTTGCCCAGCATTTGTGCCGTAAGAGCACCAATACCACTTGATGCCCCAGTGATAACAACAACCTTATCTTTTAATATCATGGACTGTATTTCAGCTCCCCAGTATCTATTAAGAGATCATCACCTGAATATCTAATTCCCCGATTCCTTCCATAAGCAACGGGATACTCAGCGCTCTGCGGGGCAGAATGGACATGTTTTCGATCTGCATTAGCTTCGGCGGGGTAATATCCACCAACACTCCCTGGTTGGATAAAATCGTGCTGGCGTTGCCGCTGATCATGTTGCCGAGCTCTGAAATCGCACTCTTTCCCATCTCGTCCATTTCAGTGATGAGATAGCCGCCCATCATCGCTGATACAATCTTTAGTGCTACTTGTTCGGCGATACCAAAGATAATATTCCCAGTTAACTGACCTGACATTCCGACTTGAATCCAAATGTGGTTGTCGATCAGCTCAATTTCTTTGATACCCGGAATGCCAGTGGACGGTGAAATCTGAATCACCTGTTCAATTACAATACGTGCAGACTCTAAAAACGGATTAATTACTTCTGCTTTCATGAAAGTGTTGTCCCCCCTTTACCGGGCTTTAAGACTATATCAAAAGTCCCAAGCAATATTGATTCATTATACTTTATATATCGGCACAATTCACCAAAAATTAAGTGTCTTGTCGATTGAAATCCCAAGATAGTTTTTGCTTAACATTGCCCTACCGGGAGTAATCTCCTATAATTTAATCAAATGCCAACATTGAGCGTAAGATATAAAAATAATCGGCACTCACAATCGGTTGACCTAAGGGAGGTAGTCCATGAACATCAGCCAGCTGGAGACGCTGATCACGATCTCCAAAACAATGAGTTTTCGCAAAGCAGGAGAACTGCTTAACCTGACCCAACCTGCAGTCTCAGCACAAATCAAAAGCCTCGAAGAGGAGTTCAAAACACAATTGGTTGACCGGAACCAGCCGGTAACGCTAACCGACAGAGGGACGGTCTTTCTCGAGCATGCGGTGCAAATTGTGAATATTGTCGATGAGCTTAAGCAGCGCCTTGCGGATCTTGATGAGAATCCTCAAGGGCATATCATTCTGGGTACCACTACGTCCATCGCTATTCAAATTTTACCGCGTATCCTTTCCTATTTTCAGGACCAGTTCCCTCACATCAAAACATCCATCTCATCGATGTCTTCATCCCAGATTTATCAGCAGGTGGAGAGTGGAATAGTAGATGTAGGAATAGGTTATTTGATCGGGCGCAGTCCCACTATGACCACCTCAACTCTGTATTACGATACGTTCGAGCTAGTGGTCTCTCCGCGGCATCCTCTCGCATTGGTCAAATCAGCCGGAATTGAAGCTTTGGGGAGAACCCCTCTAATCCTGCTCTCACCCGACACGGTGGGCCGCAGATTTGCAGACGAGGTGTTTGCCAAACATGGCATCCAACCGCAGGTCATCATGGAGCTGACCAGCAGTGAGGAAGTGAAACGAATGGTAGAGCTCGATCTTGGCGCCGCCATCATCTCCAAATTATCGGTTACCGCAGAGGTCCGAGCAGGCTCCCTCAAAATCGTTCCCATTATGGAGCTTGAGGTTACTCATCCTGTAGGTGTCATTACGAAGTCTGGCAAATACGTCAATTCAGCTATGCGACAATTCCTAAGCGACCTTAAAGGCATGCCGGAAACACAGTTTATCGGTTCAGAATAACAATAGATCATTAGGCCCAAAGGAGATGATTATCCATGAAATTCGATCTGCATACACATCATTTCCGCTGCGGTCATGCTGACGGGAATATCCGGGATTATATTGAAGCTGGACTCGCTGCTGGTCTGGGCGCTATAGGTATTTCTGACCATACTCCGTATTTTGGAAGCCCGTCTGAGCAAGCTTTCCCCCTCATCGCCATGGGCAAATCAGAACTTACCCATTACGTAGATGAAGTACTCTCTTTAAAAAAAGAATATGAAGGCACTATCGATGTTCTGTTAGGCATTGAATCTGATTATTTTGCTGAGCATGCTAAAGTTTACCGGAAGATTCTCTCTGCTTATCCTTTTGATTATGTCATCGGCTCGGTACATAGTGTTAAGGGGATCAGTATTTTTAACAAAAATCGCTGGGAAAATCGCACACCTCAAGAACAGATCGCTGACAAAACTGAATATTACCGCATGATCGCCGAATCGGCTCGCAGTGGAATGTTTCAAATTCTCGGCCACATTGACGCTATGAAGGGGAATTATCCTCCTTTTTCGGACATTCCTACCCCAGGACCGATTGATGAGTGTCTCCGTGTTATCGCAGAATGTGGTGTTTCTATTGAGATTAATACCTCTGGGGGCACTAAATTATGTGGGGGCTGGTATCCCTCTGATGCCATTCTGGAGCGGGCGCTCTTTTGGGGAGTGGAAGTCACCTTCGGCTCTGATGCCCATAAGCCTTCACGAGTAGCAGATGAACGGGAATTGGTGGCGACACGTTTGAAAGAAATTGGCTATACCGAATGGGTGTACTACAAACAACGCGAGAAGATAAGCGTTCCGTTAGAATAGCAGATCAGAATAGACAAAAAAATGGACCCGAATCAACGGGTCCCAAAGTATATATATTTTAAAAGGGGGTCATGGGTTTAGTATAGCCTAGGCCTGTTAGAGTTTGATAACGACATTATTTCATTTGTGTAACAATGTGAATACTTTCATTACATCCACAAGAGAACCCGCCCGCGGCAAAATTCGGTCCAGGGTCATTCCATTCTTCAGCATCACCCGTTCTGACCGGAAGTTATCCCCTCGGCAGCGCCCCTCCACCTTCTTCACTCCAAGCTCTTGAATGCAATAATTCAGCATTAGCCCGACCGCTTCAGTCGCAAACCCCTGCCCCCACCATGCTGGGTCAAGAACGTAGCCAAGTATTGCCGACCCTTCACGGCGGTTCCAATTCTGTAAAGAAACGGTTCCAATCAGCTCCCGCTGCCCTTTTATATAGATGCCTATGTGCAGTGCACCAGGATCGAAGCAGGATAACATCTGCTGTACAAGTTTATCCAGGTAGGCTTGTGTCCCTGCTCCACTGCGCATCATAATATGCGGCTGTACTTCCGGTCGAGAGAGCAGTGTTCGCAATAGATAAGTATCCTCGCGCAGCATTGGCCTTAGCTCAACCGCTATTCCTTGCTGTGGCGGGAACCATTCTACTCCGTAGGTACTCATCTTCTTGCCCCTTCCTGTAGCTTACCATCCTTCATGTTATGCCCGCCGCAAGGTAATAACCGTCAATTCCGGCCTACATAGCAAACGAAAAGGCAAATAAGTCTCACCAAAACCTCTATTCACATAAACAGGCATCGCCTTATGCTCCGTATAATACAATCCTGCTATGTATTTAAGTGCTCCGTTTGGAGTGTACATTGGACCGGCAATGGGCAGGCGAATCTGTCCGCCATGACTATGTCCTGATAGCTGCAGATGAAATGGATAAGCCTCCGCTGTATCCGCATAATCCGGCTCATGCATCATCAGCAGTGTGAACGTTCCCGCCGGAACACCAGACAGTGCAGTGTCCGGGTCCGGCATGCCTTTAAGCAGATCATCCAGTCCGGTAACAGCCATAACTTCTCCGCCCCGCTTAAGCAGATAGGATTCGTTCCTTAGCACCTTAAAACCCGCTGACTGCAGCATTCCGGTGACACTTGCGGTATTCTTGTAGTCATGGTTGCCCAGAATTGCAAATTTCCCTAAAGGAGCAGTTAACTCGGCAAGAATGGACACCGAATCCACAAGATCCTCAGGGTTACTGTCTACAATATCACCGGTGAAGCAAATCAGATCCGGCTCAGCATCTTTGATATGAGCAACCAGCTTAGCTAGATCATGAGCGCCTTTGTTGAAGCCAAGATGGGTGTCGCTGAAATGAACGACCTTGATTCCAGCAAATGCGGAGGGAAGCCCGCGAAGTGGCAATTCCATCCTTGTGACATCTAGCCAGCGTGGTTCTCCCTGCCAAGCATATCCACTTGTGAACAAGCCAGCGCCAATTACGGTAGCTGCTCCCCGGGCCAGAAACTGGCGACGCGTGATCTTCCGTTTGTCACCGTTTCCTGGAGTACGGGAAGGATATGGGCTGCCGTTCGTAGCTAAATCGGGATCATTATTGGGAGAAGCCCCAGGCTTTCTTTTATTCATAGGGATATCTCCTTTCTTATTTCAACTCCGTATCGAGTTTAACCTCGATTTCTGCCTCTACCGCTTCTTCCGAGTGGGGTCCCAGAATTTTACGGAACAAGCCCAGCATGGACAACGCATAGGCAACGGTAATAAAACTAAAGCTAATCTGCATAATCACTACGAGCCGCGAAGTATTGTCTATCGGGGCAATATCTCCGTACCCAACCGTTGCAAAGGTAGCTACGCTAAAGTACAGAAATGTAATGAGCTGGCTAAGCAAATCTTCTCCTAACCCTTTTCCCTGAAACGAGGATTGTCCAAACAGCTTATAGATAGATGTATATACAATAGTAAAAAAAATAATGCAGGTGAAGGCAGCCACACTGATACGGACCAGCGTCTGCTGCAGCTTAACTTCCTTATTGTTGGATTCCTTAATTTCATTAAAAATGAACATAATATAAAACAGGACGGAGACCAGACAGAAAATTAAGATCAGACCACGCATGCCTCCGCTACCTGGCAAGAGAGTACCCAAATCAATCCAGTTCAGTAAATCCTCCACCGAAAAAAGTACATAGATCAGTATCGGAGCCAGCAACACTCCTTTGCCCAGCCACTTATACTTCATCCGGTAGGATAAAAATACCAGCAGTATCATAACTGCTACATTTAGGGTCCACATCCACCAAGCCATGGCCTCCACATCCCTGTCCTTATTCTAGGCTTCCTCCACGACGCTCCGACACCCAAATTCTACATTCTTCTTCAGGCGTTTCGCTGTATGCGCGAGCAAGACCTTTGGCTGCAACTGCTGATTTAAGCACCTTGCGGAACATGAACGATACCTCGAAGGTCTCAGTGAATGGGAAGGGGTCCAGCATCAATCTTGTTGCGTCCTTCCATTCGGCTGTAATCCGTCGACCTGATGTAAAGCTGAAATCTTCAGTGCCGGAGAAGCCATCTACCCACCATGGATGCTCCTCCGATTTCGGACTTCCCGGCTCATTTAAGGCCATGTATAACGACAGGTCATCACTAAATTGCAGAAGCCGGGCATCATAATACAACTCGTCTTCACCTAGCGGGTTTGATTGTTCGAGATTACGGCGGATACGAGCCCTGCGCTCTTCTTCCTGCTCCTGGTATACCGTTAACTCCGGGTAATCCTCACCCGAAATCTCAATTAGACGCTCGAAATGTTGACTGCATAGCAAGGCTCCATAAGGAGTGTCTGCTTCTATCTCATCCAGTCCCCGTCTATAGAAAGTCAACTTCGGCACAACTGGAAAATCGATAAAGCTGTAAGGCGCCTGCTCCGCATCGTTCCAGAAAGGAGTAGCATCCAGATCGATCCAGCCGCGGTCATGGTTGCTTACCGCCCGCAATACCTCATCCCTGCGGCCTTCTGCCGGCACATGCTCTGCCTTGAACTTCACGGCAAGCTTCCCGGACAGCAGCCCATGATCATGCTGCTTCACCATTACGAACGCATTTGTCTGCTCCCGACAAATCACTGTAATTCCCCCCTGAACGTTCCTCTGCCCGAATCTTACAATAACTATGGAGATTATATCATATTTGGGTACCCCAATTCTTCTATGGAGGTCAAGAAGAAGTGGCTTAGCTGTTCTTTTGCAGCTATTCTGGGTTTAATGAGGAACATAATGTTTATATATTCCAAGTGAAGAAAAAATAAGATTTTACTAGGAGATTCTTTATCATGGCAGGAGAACAAACGAGAAAAAACAAAAGAATACTTATTGGTTTGATACTTTTAGCTGCTATATTGTATGCAGCAAATTTGCTGCAATTCAGTAATACTGTAAGCCATAATAGAGTTATTCATAGGCTGGACCGTAATTTGTTGTCTGAATTGGACAGTTTAAGATTAGAGTTAGTACGTCAACCGACGCCCAGCATTCTGGCAGTAGAACAAGCTAGCAAAATCGCTGCCCTTTCAACTTTTTCAACCTTTGAATTTGATTACGGCTATACTCTTGAAACACGGGTACATGAGAAATTCGTTCATAATGAAGACTTTAAAGATATGGATCAAATTGAAAAGATAATCAGCGCTTTAGAAAAAGATCCCGTAAATAAACAGCTGCAACGCGAACTGGATTTACTGTTAGTAAAGTGAGTATTGGTATATATGTTACCCTCCGCTTGAACATATACAGGGTCGTCTTTTTGTTACGTCTACCCAATGCGCAAAAAGAGCTTAGCCAACGGGTCGGCTAAGCTCTTGCTACGTAAATATAATCTTCGATCCTAATCATTAAACGCCCAGCCACCGCTTGAACATATGCTTCGTGGTCTGCTTGTTAATTTCAGCGATAGAGGTAGTCAATGGAATGCCCTTCGGACAGGCGCGTACACAGTTCTGCGAATTGCCGCAGCCATCGATGCCGCCGTCCTCCATCAGTGCTTCCAGCCGCTCATCAGCATTCATTTCACCTGTTGGATGCGCATTAAAGAGCCGCACTTGGGAAATAGCTGCCGGTCCGATGAAATTAGTCTTCTCGTTGACATTCGGACAGGCTTCCAGACAGACACCGCAAGTCATACATTTGGATAGTTCATAAGCCCACTGCCGTTTCTTCTCCGGCATCCGTGGTCCCGGTCCCAGATCATACGTGCCATCGATTGGAATCCAGGCTTTCACTTGTTTGAGTGCATTGAACATCCGGCTGCGATCAATGACGAGATCACGCACGACAGGGAAAGTCTTCATCGGCTCAATACGGACAGGCTGTTCCAGATTATCTATAAGCGCCGCACAGGCTTGGCGAGGTTTACCGTTAATCACCATGGAGCAGGCACCGCATACTTCCTCCAGACAGTTGGAATCCCAGCATACCGGTACCGTATGGTCGCCTTTGGCATTCACCGGATTACGCTGGATTTCCATTAAAGCGCTGATCACATTCATTCCCGGACGGTAAGCAAGATCAAATTCCTCCGCATACGACGAGCTTTGCGGATCGTCCTGGCGGGTGATAATAAATTTTACGATTTTGGGAGTTGCAGCTGTTTCCGCCATTATGATTCCCTCCTCATTAATTGGCAACTCTTTTTCTCATACGCACGTAAACCTAAGTTTCCTTAATCCTTCGAATAATCGCGTATCCGCGGAGGAATTAGGGAGACATCAACGGCCTCGTAAGAAATTTGCGGGCCCTCCGCACTCCAGGTAGCTTTAGTAGTCTTGAGAAATTCTGCATCGTTGCGTTCCGGGAACTCAGGCTTGTAATGTGCACCACGACTTTCGTTCCGTAATAGCGCACCCACTGTCATCGCCTCGGACAATTCCAGCATGTTCCACAACTGGCGGGTGAAGGCTACCCCTTGATTGTTCCAGCGCGACGTATCGTTCATGTTAATGCCGCGGTAGCGTTCCTTCAGCTCTTTGATCTTACCGATAGTGGCCTCAAGCTTGACGTTGTTGCGCACCACGGTCATGTTAGCCGTCATCCACTCGCCCAGCTCCTTGTGGATCACGTAAGCATTCTCCGTGCCGGACATGGACAGCAGGGACTCGTATTTATCAACCTGCTTCTTATGAAAACTGTCGAACACGGTAGAGGAGATATCCTGCACCGATTTCTTCAGACCTTTAATGTATTCTACGGCCTTCGGCCCGGAAATCATGCCACCATAAATGGCTGATACCAAGGAGTTGGCACCGAGGCGGTTCGCCCCATGATATTGGTATTCGCACTCCCCGGCTGCGAAGAGGCCCGGGATGTTCGTCATCTGATTATAGTCCACCCACATGCCACCCATGGAATAATGCACGGCCGGGAAGATTTTCATCGGTATTTTACGGGGATCATCGCCCATAAATTTCTCATAGATCTCAATAATTCCGCCCAGCTTAACGTCAAGCTCCTTCGGGTCCTTATGGGAAAGATCCAAATACACCATGTTCTCGCCATTAATACCTAATCCTTGTTCCACACAGACATTAAAAATCTCTCGGGTAGCAATATCGCGCGGCACCAAGTTTCCATAAGCCGGATATTTCTCTTCCAGGAAATACCATGGTTTACCATCTTTATAGGTCCAGATCCGTCCGCCCTCGCCGCGTGCCGATTCGGACATCAGCCGTAGCTTGTCATCACCAGGAATAGCCGTCGGGTGAATCTGAATGAATTCTCCATTGGCGTAATGCACACCCTGTTGGTAAGCAGCGCTTGCTGCTGTACCTGTATTGATAACGGAGTTGGTCGTTTTGCCAAAAATAATACCAGGTCCACCGCTGGCCAGAATAACAGCATCTGCCGGGAACGTCTCGATCTCCATCGTCTTCAGATTCTGGGCGCTTATGCCGCGGCATGCCCCTTCATCATCGATGATTAAGGCCAGAAACTCCCAATTTTCGCTTTTGGTCACGAGACCTTCAGATTCCCAGCGCCGTACTTGCTCATCAAGTGCATAGAGCAGCTGCTGACCGGTCGTCGCCCCGGCAAATGCCGTGCGGTGCCGCTTCGTTCCGCCGAACCGGCGGAAGTCGAGCAGCCCTTCCGGCGTCCGGTTAAACATAACCCCCATCCGGTCCATTAGATGGATGATCCCTGGCGCAGCCTCACACATCGCCTTCACCGGCGGCTGATTGGCTAGAAAGTCACCGCCATAAACGGTGTCATCAAAATGCTCCCAAGGCGAGTCACCCTCGCCTTTGGTGTTAACGGCTCCGTTGATGCCACCCTGCGCACAGACCGAATGTGATCTTTTGACAGGGACTAACGAGAATAAATGAACATGCGCACCGGACTCTGCCGCTTTGATGGTAGCCATCAGACCGGCCAGGCCGCCGCCCACGATAATAATATCGGCTGTTGCCATGATAGTTCACTCCCTAAAGGTATCGTCAGCATAAGCTGCAACGAGAAGCTTCGTACAAAACTCGCTTCGAAAGCTCACGCTTATATCGCAGCGCTCAAAGACTGTACAATGGATGCTGCGGATGCTGCAGATTGGAATTCACTGTCACGGAAAGTGACCAGCGAAACAAGGAACATTAAAGTAACAAGTACGAAAAGGCCAAGGCACAGAATGGAGGAAGCTTTCTGCGACCGCGGTCCCACTGTAATCCCCCAACTGATCAGGAATGACCAGAGACCATTAGAGAAGTGGAAGGAAGCCGATACTATACCGATGACATAGAATGCCAGCAGCAAGGGCTGGGTAACAATATCATGCATGACGCCACCAAGCTGTTCATGCTCCACATTGCCAAGCGCCACCTGAAACCGGGTTTCAAATACATGCCAGACAATAAAGATGAAGGTCACAATTCCGGTCACACGCTGCAGGGTATAACGCCAGTTTCGCTCCAGATTATAACGGTTTAGGTTCGGTTTCGATTGATAGGCAATATACAGCCCATAAACCCCATGGTACAGCAAGGGCAGCCATATACCGAACAATTCCAGGAAGAAGACAAGCGGCAGGCTGTTCAGCCATAGCACACTGTCATTGAAACCGGAAGCGCCACCCTCTACTGCCGAGAAATTCGTCAGCATATGCTCAAGGAAGAATCCCCCAAGCGGGATAACGCCAAGCAAGGAATGAATCTTTCTGGAATAAAATCCTCTCATACTGCGGTGTCCCCTTTCCAATTAAAACAGCGTTTTCATTATTGAGCATACACTGCCGGGGCTACAGTTGAAATAGCTAACTTCAGCTATTTTTAGATGGCTGGGTGTCCATTTTAACCGCTATTCCATGTTTTCCCGGACTTTGCTTTATTATTCACAATATGTGAATATCTTGTGTCACTTTTCATGTTACTCTTTTTTTGCTTATAAGGGAATTGCAATATAATTATTAATCGTTATACAATAAACGCATAAGAATAAATTTCATGTGATAATAATTCTCATTTACTGACAGTGAAATGCCGTTTTTAGTCCCTTTTCCTTTATGTATCAAGAAAACTCATCAGGCTTAGCTATGATCTCTATCACGTATTGAAAGTTCAAAATACAGCAGAATGATTTCAAAGTAGTCTTTGTACGAAGGAGGAACCTGATATGTTTGATGATTTGGATATTTTTGCAGCAGTTGTTGAGCATTCTAGTCTCAATCGGGCCTCTCGCCAGCTCAACCTGTCCCAGCCCGCCCTTTCCCGCAAAATCTCCAAGCTGGAAGAACGGCTAGGCGTTGCTCTGTTCACCCGTCACGGCAAACGCCTGGAGCTAACCGAAGTCGGACGACTCACCTATACTTATGCGCTTGAACAGCGGCAGCAGCGCTCCAAGTTTCTGGAGGCGCTTTCCATATTTAAGGAGGGGGAGCCGCTGCTTGTAACCCTTGGAGCCAGTCTCACTACTCTGCAGACCACTCTGCCGCCACTTGTGAACGCCTACATGGAGAAATTCCCCTTGGCGGAGCTGAAGCTAATCACCGGCCGAACGCATGAGATCGTCTCTTCGGTCAGCGAAGGGAAGTCCGATGTCGGAATTATCGCTTCCTCCATACAGGAGCCGGGACTGCGCTGCATTCCCCTCTTCGAGGATCAACTGCGGCTGGTTGTCTCTGAGCACCATCCTTTGACACAGTTCCCAAAGCTGACTATGGAGCATCTCTCGCACCTGCCGATGATTCTTTTCTCCAAAGGCACCTGGTACCGCCGCCTGACCGATGATCTGTTCCAGCGCTGCAATATTGATCCCGATGTGCGCCTAGAGATCGATTCCTTCGAAGCCATCGTCCGGCTGCTGCCTACGATCAAGGCCGCAGCCCTGCTGCCAAAGTCTTATCTGCGCCCGGAGCTGTTGAACGGTGGCGGGCTTGTCTCCCTGCATATTAAGGAGCTGGAGCAGACTCAGCGAACTACCTGCCTCATCTTCCGCGACGATGGTGGGCTGAGTACGGCGGCGCGCAGTCTCGTTCAGGTCACAGAAGAGGTGTTTCTGCCGGAACGGGAGTAAATCTGTGACACGCTCCATTCCAAAATAAAAAACCTCGCGTCCTTCATCATCGAAGAACGCGAGGTTAATTTGCCATAACCAGAACTAAACACTAATCCAGATTCACGGCCTCATCCTCAAAGCGCGCAATGCTCTCATTAGAACCGATGACCACCATAATATCGCCATTATGCAAATAATCAAGCGCTGTCGGAGCGACAATCATCCCACTATCCCTATTAAGGGCAATAATGCTGCAGCCGTATTTGGCTCGTGTATTGAGCTCCGACAGGCTTTTGCCATCCATACAGGCGGGCACGGTCAGCTCAACAATTTTGAAGTCCTTGGAGATTTCAATATAATCCAGTAGATGAGGTCTGACCAGCTGATGCGCCACACGAACCCCCATATCTCTTTCTGGAAAAATAACCCGATCCACACCCAGCTTGGACAATGCCCGTCCATGGAGGATCGTAATCGCCTTGGCGACTACTTTCTTTACACCCAGCTCTTTGAGCGTAATGGCCGCCAGAATACTGCGCTCCATATTGTCGCCAATGGCTACAATTCCACAGTCAAAGTTCCGCACACCCAGCGAGCGCATGGTTTCCTCATCCGTAGCATCCGCCATCACTGCGTGTGTCAGATGGTCGCTCATTTCCTCCACCCGATCCTCCTGGTGGTCAATACCCAGCACCTCATAGCCCATTTCCATCAGCTCAAGCGCGAGACTAGAACCGAAACGGCCCAGTCCAATGACTACAAATTGCTGTGCTTTCATTTTCTGGTTAACTCCTTATCCAATAATGATTTTACCTTCAGGATATTTATATAATGGTTTACCCTGTTTTGGCCCCAGTGCATAAGCCAATGTCAACAAGCCGAGACGTCCGGCGAACATCGTCAGACAGATCAGAATTTTACCGATGAGCGACAGCTCAGGAGTGAGTCCCATACTAAGCCCCACCGTTGCAAAGGCTGAAGTCGTCTCGAATAAGATCATGAGAAAATTGCGGTCTTCTGTGGTGGAGAGCACCATCGACACAGAGACGATCAGCAACAGGGCAAGCAGCGTTACGGTCAACGCCTTAAAGATACGCTCCTGCGCCAGCCGATAGCGGAACAATACAATATCATCACGTCCGCGCAGCATGGCAATAACAGCACCGATCATTATGGTAAAGGTAGTTGTTTTGATCCCGCCGCCGGTAGAGCCTGGCGAAGCACCGATAAACATTAGAATAACCATAAAAAACTGTGAAGCCTGACGCAGGCCAGCAATGTCCACCGTATTGGCCCCTGCGGTACGGGGAGTGACCGATTGGAAGAAGGACGCTAATATTTTGCTGCCGAAATTCAATGGACCCAGCGTTTGCGGATTGGTGAATTCGAATATAAATATAACCAGGGTACCAATGAGGATAAGGGCGGCAGTCATAGATAATACAACCTTGCTATGCAGGGAGAGTCTACGCTTCTGGCGATACTCTACGAGATCTACCATCACGATAAATCCAATCCCCCCAGAAATGATCAGGAACATCACAACTATATTCACAAGCGGGTCGGAGACATAACCGGTCAAACTGCGATAATCACCAAAGATATCAAAACCGGCATTATTGAACATGGATACCGCATGGAACATCCCGAAAAAAACAGCTCTGCCGAGCGGCATATCAAAGGCCCAGCGGAACGACAGCAATGCTGCAGCAGTTCCCTCAATGACCAATGAATAAATCAGCACTCGCCGAATTAACCTTACGATCCCTTCCATCGTGTTCTGATTCATGGCTTCCTGCAGAATAAGTCTGTCCCGCAGTGAAATTCTTCGTTTCAATACCAAGGCAAATAAAGTCGCCATTGTCATAAAACCTAATCCACCGATTTGAATGAGCACCATAATGACAATTTTACCGAAGATCGTAAATGACGTCCCCGTGTCCATCACCACTAAACCTGTCACGCAGGTGGCCGAGGTCGAGGTAAACAGCGCATCAATGAAAGGTATGGATTGACCCGATGTACTGGAAATGGGCAGCATTAATAGTAAGGCACCGATCAGAATAATAGAAGCAAAACCGACTACTAGAATCTGGGGTGGGGAGAGCTTAAGAAACCTGAATTCAGAAATCTTGGGAAACTGTGAAGCCAAACTTCTCACCCTCTCACTTTAATCATTTTTCCAAGTAGGCAATTGCATACAAATTATAAACGTTATTACCTGACTTCACAAAGACATTATTTAAGATTATTTGTTTATAAAAATGTATTATAGAGAGAATGCACAAAAAAAGCATAAGAACAGCCTGTTCCACGTAAAAGGATAATACAACAATTTTTGTAACTGCCAAGGCGCTCGTATTATAATGGAGCATAACATTGCCAGTTCAGATCAATTCAAGGAGGCGTTTCATGAATTCCGTCGGCCAGCCCTTACAGCAGCGTGCTCTCTCCAGAGGGCTTCTGCTCTTTGGCATCATCGGTCTCATTCTATTTATTATGTTTCAGGTATATCCATCCTTGCTGGCCAGCTCTGCAGAGGAAAATACCACGGCAATCAGCAAGGCTGAGGCCCGTGAGAAAGCAGTAACGTTCGCTACACAAAAGCTCGGCTACACGGAGTCAGCTAATGAGAATTGGCAGGTTGTCTACAAGACAGATTCCTCCTTCTACGGCTACATGTCCCGGGAAAAACTTCTCGATGACTACACGAAGAACAAACTGGATCAACGTTATCCGTTTGACGTCTATCAGGCAGCGCTTTATTCTTCAGATGCCAAGGACAGCAGCCTATCCGTAGACCTCAATATGTATACAGGGGAGATAGTGGCCTTCGCACGTGGAGCGGAAGCCGACTCCGGTCAGGCAGCCGGAAGTGCTACAACTGCTGTTAAGGCCAGCAGCGACACTTCGCTAACTCTGGAGCAGAAGGAGAAGCTCGCCTTACCATGGCTAGAGGAATGGGGAGTCAATCCGGCACAACTGCAGATGGAACCGAACGCGGAAGACTACGGACTGGTCTATACGGACAAATCAGTTAAGGTAGGGGAAGCACCGCTGCATTATGATTTCATGTTTTCCGAAGGGGACGTTTCATCCTTAAAGGCAGGTTTCTCTGCCCCAAGCTGGCATATCTCTTATGTGGAAGACCAGACTTCTCTAGCCACCAAAATTACCCTGTATGGGTATGGCATACCTACGCTGGCGCTCGGTATTCTAGCGCTCATCTATAGTATATTGAGAAGAGGAAAGACCTCCTTCACCCGCGGCATATTCTTAAGCTCGGCCCACTTTGTGATCATGATGGTCAGCACCTATAATATGCTGCCCGAGAGTACCGGAAATAGCGTCGAAGAGCGGATCACCGCTGTCGTCATGTTCATCATTTACGCCCTATACAGTCTGCTGATGTCTTCGCTGCTCTACTTCTCCTTGGTTGGCGGCAATGGGCTGTGGCGGCAAGAGGAAGGGCTGAATCCATGGCCCCGCGCCAAAGAACCCGGTTACGCCAAATATGTGCTGGACAGCATCCGGGTTGGCTATGTCTGGGCGTTCATCCTGCTTGGAGTACAGACGATTATGTTCATCATTTTGTCGTACACTCTGAATAACTGGTCTACCACAGATGCCAGCCAGTCTCCCTACAATATGAGATATGCTTGGCTGCTGCCGATTGTGGCTTGGCTTGCCGGAATGTCGGAGGAGGCCATCTACCGCTTGTTCGGCATTCGAATGCTCAAAAAAATCGTGCGCAGCACCTTCGTCGCCTCCTTGATTACCACACTCATCTGGGCATTCGGCCATACATTATACCCGATTTATCCGATCAGCTCCCGCCCTATCGAGCTAACCGTAATCGGGTTGTTATTCAGTTATATTTTTCTTCGCTACGGCTTTATAGCCGTGATGTTCAGCCATGTCGTATTTGACAGCATCCTGATGGGCGCTACGCTGATCTTCATGAAGGAGAGTGTTAATATCGGTGCCGGAGTCTTCGCGATTGTCATGCCATTCCTAGTCGGCTACATCGTGTACCTGTTTAACCGTTCACAGAAGCCGCCGGAAACCGAATTCGGATAACCGTTCCTTCACCAAGTGAACTATGGATACACACACCATATTCCTTCCCGTATTGAAGCTTGATCCGTTGGTCGACATTTCGGATACCATAGCCGATGCCCTTATCCGTCGGATCAAGCACCCCTTCAATAATTTCATCCTTCATGCCAAGACCATTGTCTTCCACTTCGAAGCAGATAATATCTCCTTCACGGTAAGCTCGAATCGTAATCTTAATTTGATCGTCATACCAGGCATGCTCCAAAGCATTCTCTACAAAAGGCTGCAAAATAAATTTCACAGTATCGTACACCAGCACCTGGGGATCAATTTCATAGGCCACGATAATGCGGTCTGCATTTTTGATCCGCTGAATATCGAGGTAGGATTCAGCAATCTGCAGCTCCTGTTCAATCGGAATAATCATCTCTCCACGATGCAGGGTCAGCCGGTAAAAGCGGGCCAGTGAACGTATGACTTCATGCAGCTTATCGATTTCTCCCAGCTTCGCCATGCGGCTGATAGAGGAGAAGGTATTATACAGAAAGTGCGGATTCATCTGGGCATGCAGCATCTGCAGCTCCGTCTCTTTTTTCTCAAGATTGCTAATATAGACTTCATCAATCAACCTCTGAATCGTAGAGGCCATATCGTTAAAAGCACTGCCGATCTCCGTGAACTCATCCTTGCCTTGAACAGGCATACGCTTATGGAAATTCCCCTCCTTAAATGATTTCAGAGATGTAATCAGCTTGTGGAAACGCCGCGAGAAATATTGGGACATCAGCAGGCTGATCAGGGACAGCACAATCAGGATCGTTACACAGACCCATATCGTCACAGTGCGAACCTGTTCAGAATTTTCTTGCAGCGTTGAATAAGGTACCCAGGCAATAAGGCTAGCCGGCATATTGGCAATGGGTTGTTTAATTTGCATATAAGAGCCAGGTTGTTTGATACTGCCAGAGGAGGAACCTGCGAGCCTGACCGGATCAGCCTGATTGCTCGCACTTGAGAAGACCAATCGGTTCTGGTCATCCACAATGAATAATATACTGTCATCGCCCAGTTGGCCGGAATCCACATCAGAGAATATATACTTCATATTCGCCGAAATCTTAATCAGACCGTTTAACTGCAGCGTATCGTAGTTAATCAGTGGCCGTAAGAAAGAGATACGCCCTGTGGCCATGTCATTATCCACCTGCCGCCATACAGAAGATCCATAATGAAGATTAAGCGATTTGTACCAGGATTGACCCTGAATGCGGGAGGAATGGAACAACGAATATTGGCGGCCTCCACTGCTATTGTCGATGTCGTTATAATAGAATTCGCTGACATTCGGATTGTCTACATAGAGAGAAAGCTTCACTTCCTGACTAGGCAAGTTAGCGGCATTCTCCAGCCTCGGCAGAATGTACTGAGACATAATGCTGTATTTCTCCCAGCCAGAATGATAACCAGTCAAATAGCGTGAAAGGGTCTGGTCCGCATAGAGTTCATCAGAACTGCGGATGATGTCCTTCAGCCGGTAATCCACATTATTGCCCATCTGTTTGATCGCAACCTCCAGATTGCTCCTGGTATGCGCCTCTGTGGAATGTACGGAAGAGAAGTAGGCATAGCTTCCAATTCCAATAATTGGAACTAATACGAGAAATATATACGAAATCAATAACTTATAGCCTAATGGAATGTAAAAGGAAGAAAAGCGTCTCTGCATGAAGATCAACTCTGCTTTCTGTAGTCGGCTGCGGTAATGTTGAAGTGCTCACGAAATTGGCGGCTGAAATAAGCGATATTCTTATAACCAACCCTATCGGCAACTTCGTAGATCTTGTACTGATGCTGATCCAGCAGCATGATCGCTTTTTGCATACGGATTCTCAAGAGGTACTCATTAAAGCTTTCTCCGGTATGCTCCTTGAACAGAACACCCAGATGGTTCGGGGAATAGGCAAAGTGATTCGCTACCATACGCAGTGTAATATTTTCTGCCAGTCTTTCTTGAATAAATGTTTCGATCTGCTCCATAAAGCCACGGTTCTTATGCTGCTTCTTCATGTACAGGGTTTCAGAAATCTGAAACAGTGTATTGCGGAGCCAGCGCTTGATGTCCTCCACCGTTTCCAGATGATGAATGACATCCATTTGCTGGATGCCCCATCCAAGCAGACTTTCGTAGGTTTCATTCAGTGTACCGAGAAAGGCTTCAAGTCGAGTGGCGATATGAATGGAGAAATGGTACACCTTCACCGAGTGCTCAAACTGCGCAGCCACCTCGAATAGCTCGTCGATACAATCGCAAATATGAATTAACCTGTAGTTGGCCATCGCCCCGAACATAGCTTCCAGCACGCTGCTTAAATCCTTGATGTTCTTGGTCATCTCCGGCTTGCTCATCGTGGGCGGAATGACCCTGTTCTTGCCCATAAACATTTTACCATTCATAAAGGACTTGGCCTGGGAAAAAGATAGCGACAGCTCTTCCAAGGAATCCACCGCTGCCCCGTAACTGACGGTTATGGTGAAGGCGGTCTGCTCCCGGACATTCTGCACCAGCTTCTGCAGCCGCTCCTCCAGTAATTCAGCAGGCGCCGAATAAACCAGCCCCATCTGTGAACGGTTCAGCCTGCACCATTTCCCGACAGCGGCTTCCTCTACTTGGTTGCCAATATAGTCAAACAGCTTGTCCATTTCAGCGTATACCGCTTCCGAATCTTCTTCCCTTAACCGCAGCAGGACATCATCCGCCTCGATCAACACGGCACAAACGCTGGAGAATACAAGATCCAGCGGGTAGCGGGCCAGAAAAGCACTCAGGGTCTCCCGATCCAAACTCCCCTCCAGTAAATGCTGCAGGACATCGTTCTTGATAAAATCAAAGGAAGAGATGACATTATTGTCCTCCGTCCTCTTCACTCGGTCATTCTCCAGCTCAGCTACAGCCATGCGAAGAACGGCTACAATCTCCTCATCATCAACCGGCTTCAGAATATACGCATGGGCTTTTAAATCAAGAGCCTGCTTGGCGTACTGAAAATCCTGGTAGCCGCTGATAAATATCGTTTTGAGACCAGGGTTCTGCTCCAGCGCTTTCCGTGAAAGCTCAATACCAGAAATAACCGGCATCTTAATGTCGGTTATCAGCAAATCTATTTCATGATTCTCAATGAACTCAAGCGCAGCCAGCGGTTTATTCTCACTGCAGACTACCTCAATGCCAAGTTCATTCCAGGGAATGAGACAGCGAAGCCCTTCCAAATCATACGTTTCATCATCCACTATGACAGCTCTAAACATCGGTATCAGCACTCCTTCATGAGGAAAGAGGGTACGATTTATTTCGTATCCCTCTTTTTTTTTGCCCGACTTACGCTCAAGACTAGCCTTTGAGTTTTTTTAGATTATTTCGCCATACAGCGGTCTTCCATTTAAGCACCTTATCATAGCCAATGTTGGTAGCTTCTTTATCCGCTTCCTCAATTAGCCGTTCTACTTCCTCATCACTTTGAGCAAAAATAACTTTAGGCACAACCTGTGCATACTGTTCTTTCAGCCTTTGCAGGATAATCCCTTCTTCTGAACCGGGAGCCGGATCAAGATTCGAGAATTCTGTAATATTCTTTGAGGTTTTGAATGTAAAGTTCACTTGAGCATTCGTCGTCCAATCCTGAGCTTGGGAGGGTAGAAGCTTCTCACGCTGTGCTTTGACAGCATCGATGTAAGAAGTATTGCCATACCAGTTGAATTCCCCAATCTTCAAGAGATCATATTTCTTGAGGTCACGATTGATATAAGCAGCATTGGGGATGGGAACACCCTTCTCAACTTCATCATAAAAGAGTCCTGGCGGTCCGAAGAATAGCACCCGCTGCCCTTCCGGGCTTGTAGCCCAATTCATATAGGAGAATATCGCCTCCGGATCTTGGGCACTCGTTGTGATTACGTTTACATTCCAACCCAGTGTACTATAACCAGTTGTAAAGACTTTGTTCTTGTCTACATCAGCTTTATGCACGGGCCATATAACCTCGTAGCCATCTGCTGGATCTTTGGCTGACAATTGATTATTGGCTTCACGTCCAATCCCTTCGACAACGGCGTCATACGCGCCGAATACGGCGATCTTGCCGGTCTTCAGCTTCTCCAGAATCTGGTCCCGCGTCTGGGTAAGCAAATCCGGGGAAGTCAATTCTTCGCGAAACAATCGGCTGGCATACAGAGCGGCTTCCTTAAAGGCCGGATCTTTGTAGATCGAGGTTAGTTCGAAACCGGTTGGGACGCCAAAGATCTGGCCCGAGCCCGGTGAGATAAAACCCGGCATACGATCGTTCGCTGCCCCACTGTACAGCAGGCCCATCATCTGCACATCCGCACCATCACGGGTTTCCCCAAAGTCGATCGGTACCATTTCAGGGAAGTTCTCTTTTACCTGTTGGAGGTAAAGCTCCAGATCATCCCATGTAGCCAGCGTAGGAGAACCAAGTGCCTTATAAATCTTCTTCTCCACCAGGTATCCGGCATTTCCGTTGCCACTATCTCCGTTAATATACCAGTTCGGAATCTGGTACAGCTTGCCGTCCTCACTGCGCAGCATATTTAAGGTTTCCTCGCCTACAGTTTGGATAAATTCAGGATATTTTTCAAGATAGGGATCAATGGCTACCAGCTTACCCGCCTTTTGCAGCCGCTCCACGTCTTTGCCACGATCCATGACAAGCACATCCGGCAGTTGATTGGAGACGATCATCGCGTTCAGCTTCTGGGCTGCAGCACCGTTGGATTGTATCGGAGTCAGAGTAACCCCTAGATGGTCGGTAATCCATTGGCTCTGCGGTCTTCCCTCCCAAGTCGGTGCCGTATACCAGTCATAGTTGACAAAAGTAGTGAAACTGACCGGTTTAACCTTTGCCGCCACACCTTCTACAGGCACGTTCTGACCCACATCCGGAGGCATAGCATTCGCCACACTTTGGACATTAGCCAACGCATCTGAACTTTCTTCCGGCGTATAGGCCGCATTATTGTTTCCCTTCACACAAGCTGCCAGCAGACTTGTGGCGAGCACGCCAGTGAACAGCAATTGCCCTATCTTGTTTGACTGCATACCTTGACTCCTCTCACATTACACTATATGTGTCATAAGTGGATGATAGTTTATCTACCGTCAAGGATAACCGATTCTTATTCCTTAAGCGAGCCTGCTAATAAACGGATAATGTCCACAACGAATAACCGTACTCCGTACCGCGCTGTGTACCATTCACCTTTACGTATCGCGCACTCACCGGAGTGAAAGCGAGGTCATCGATCCCGCCATTGCCGTCCGTCGTCGAGTACGCGATGGTCCAGTTGCTGCCGTCCACAGAGGTTTCGACTGTATACGCTTTGGCGTACGCTCCCTCCCAATTCAGCACGACACGGCTGACGTTTTGGCTGGAACCAAGATCCACCTGAATAAACTGGGGATCACTAAATGCCGACTCCCATCTGGTTCCGTCATCACCATCCACCGCATTCGTTGCTGGTGTCTTGGCATTAGGTGAGGCTGTCACCGTCTTGTGTAGTGCCAAGTCCACCAGATTAACGGCAGGCTCTGCAACCGTCTGTTGAATGGAAACATTAGGGTACCCCGTTGCCGATATCGCTATATCATATGTTTTTGCGGTAGGAAACAAGGTTGAATTTAGTGTAAGTTTACCTGCAGTCAACGTATACTGTGCCGCGTTTACAGTCGTACCGTCTACCTTAATCGTACTAATTGCACTTCTCCAGGCGGAATTGTCTGCAAAAGTAAGATCAATCGGCTGGCCGACAACATTCTGTGTTGAGTCCGTCACCAGAGTAGGTGCTACCAGTGGAGCTGTTCCGTCGCCATATACTTCGAACTCCCATAACGAATAACCATAGGGTGTACCACGCTGCGTACCGTTCACTTTCACGTAGCGGGCACTTACCGGCGTGAAGCTGAGATTATCTACTCCTCCGTCACCCGTGGTCGTCGAATACACCGGTGCCCAACTGCTGCCATCCACGGAGGTTTCAACGGTATACGCTTTGGCGTACGCTCCCTCCCAGTTCAGAGTGACGCGATTGATGCTTTGGTTCGATCCCAAGTCCACCTGAATAAATTGGGGATCAATGAACTCCGATTCCCATCTGGTTCCTTTATCACCATCCACCGCATTGGAGGCTGGTGTTTTGGCATTTGCTGAAGCCGTTACCGTCTTATTCAGTGCTAAGTTACTGCCAGTTCCTCCTGGCTCCTCACCTGTTGTTATCTTCGTTGGGTCTACCTTCACAAGCTTTTTGGAAGCCACTACTGCGGAGCCGGTTACACCCGCTGCATTCCTGAAGGTGACCGTGATTGGCGCATCGGTAGGGTTCCATACGAGTGCGCGATAGGCGGTACCATTCTTATAGACAGTCGCACTATATCCGTTCGTAGCCCAGATATCTGTGCTGCGCTGACCCAAAGTCGCCATGCTATGCACGAACCAGTAGGTATTGAACAATTCATTCTGCTGTACTACTGACGGATTCCATTTGTTCAAAACAGCCTGGGGATCGCTGAGTGCCTGAATCGGCCACACGATATGGTACCAATCCTGCTCGGGTCCACCATTATCGGTCACGAAGCCATTATATAATGCGGCGACCTTCGTCTTGTCAAAACCGTAGCTTGTTAAATATTCTGAGGTTGGCAGCCAATGGATACCGTACACATACACTGGATTGCCGTTAAAAAAGGTTCCAAAGAAGTTTGAGCTTCCGTATACCTGCCCCACAGACTTATGCGTATAGCCCGGCAGCCAGTTGTCTTGGTCGTAGTTGAACCAATACTGCTGAACCGCTCTAAGTTCAGTTGTAAAGCCCATGATGGACGTATCCCGGAAGTCTTTATTGCCGGTCAACGTGCTCCACATATATTCGCCGACCCAGCCAAACAGCGATTCTCCTGCGGCTTCCTGGTTATTGCCGCTATCATTATCCGCGTAGCCACCAGCCCATGAATGACCTTCATAGGTGTCAAAGTTACGCAAGAAGGGATATTGTGGATCTGTCTTCGAGGGATTAGCATAGTCTCTGACCAGTTGATCAACCATTCCGCTGTATTTATTCTTGAAATCAGCATCGTAGGTAGCCAGAACCGCAGAAGCGAATACATAATAGCCATACGTAAAGTGATGATCCGTAATGCCGGAGTTTGCGCCAAACTCACTATTTTTGTAGATTAGCGTTCCCCAGTCGGAGTTGTAATCAAAATAATAATTAGCTTCTCCCGGTGTGTAGGTGTACCAATCGGTAAGAATCGTCTTCATGCGGGACAAGAACAGTGCTTTATAATTCTCACTGCCGATCTGATCTGCGATCAGTACACCCATAGCTAGCGGATGCAGCTTCTTACCCTGCCAGTATGCGTCAGCCTGCATTAGGTTGGTCGCGGTATCCGTATCCAGCAGCGCCAAATAATCAAGCAGGTTCTGACGAGAATAGGAGGAGTCTCCCGGTTCAGTGAACTGGGGTACTATGCCATAGAACTTATCGACAGTAGTGAACGAGTTGCCCTCTGTCACTTTCATTGTGCCGCGAATGGACGGGAACGAAATCGTAGTCAGCGGAGAAGTCGTTACCTTCCACTGATGCGGCAGCTGTGCCATAAGCGTCGTGCCTGGGAAGCCCGTGCGTTTAAGCTCTGTTGTTACATTAAAGTTGGTTGTGACATCTGAGGTAGTGTCATTAAAGGTATAAGCCACCTTCGTATCTGTGACAAAAGCATAACCGTGCTGATAGAAATAATTCAGATTAGCGGGAGACGGAAGTGCAGCCAGCGATAAAAAATTCTGTCCTCCACCTAACTGAATCTTGAGCTTGGAGCCTACTTTCTTGAAGGTCGTGCCAGCGGGAGCAAACAAACCGTAGGTTCTCGTCACCATGGAAGGTGTAGGTGCTCCGTTCGAGTTCGTAACTTCGATACCGATATGGTCTGCGGTAACTGTAGAACCGTCCGCTGTAAGGATGGCTTGATTACTGTCATTAAAAAATCTGGACGTAGCTGGTAAATATACCTCGGGGCTGGCCGGATCACTGAACTGCGAATAGAGATAGGGTGAACCTTTGACAAAGGTCGTCTTCAGCTTCTCTGTCGCTCCGTCGCTTAATACGGCGGTGGCCGACCAGTCTCCATATGCGGTAATCCGGTTCGACATATTAGAGGTATTAATATTGCTTGCCATCAGGAACAGGTCCGGACTTCCGCCCGCTTCCTGCGCTTTGCCGTCGGCGCTTAAATAACCAGCACCCGGATTCAGCACACCCAGTCCCTGTTTGGTATATTTGGATTTGAGCGGCAGCGTAATAATACCATTGCCCAATTTATTAATCATGATCGATTGCCACCAGTCGTTGGAGGGAAGCGGCGCATTCAACGTGTCTGATTTGTAGAGTGGATATTTAGGCTGGGGAATGGACGGATCGTTCGCCGCATAGCTGCCTTGACCTACTGCTACCGTGGAAAGTACCGGAAGAGCAGGAATCGTATAGGTCGGTTTGGCATCGCCAGTTACATAATCATAGGCCTGAAATTCAAAAATGGAATAGCCAAAGGATGTCGCTCTGCTAATACCGTTCATCCGCAAATAACGGCCCGTGGCATAAACAGGCAGATTCAATGTGCCTCCGTCACCGTGAAGTTCCCGGTAAATGGTAGTCCACTCCGTACCGTTAGTCGAAACCTGAATATCATAGGTCCGGCCGGCAGCAGCCTCCCAATTGATAATGACTCGGCCCAGCGTACGCACGCTGCCAAGATCGATACTGATCCACTGATTATCCGTTGGATTAGATGACCAGCGTGTCGTCTGGCTTCCGTCGACGACTAGCTGCGGCAAGGTGGAGCCTACCGGAAGATAATCGGATTGCTCATAGGATGAGGCTGTTACCGGCTTATTCAAAGCCACATTGGGTCCCAGAACAACAGGCGGTGGATTAACCCCCCCTGTGCCGTATACTTCAAATTCAAAGAGCGAAATGCCGTATTGGGCCATGACCCGTTCCGTCGCATACAACCGGACATAACGTCCTGTACCACTGAGTGTGATGTCATCGACTCCACCATCTCCTGTAGTCGTTGAGAATGCGTCACTCCAACTCAACTCATCAGAAGATACCTGGATTTTATAGGACTTGGCATAAGCGTTCTCCCAACGGAGCACGACTCGGTCCACGGTGGCAGAAGCGCCAAGGTCGACATAGATCCAGTTCGGGTCTGCTCCCCACGCGCTGCTCCAGCGGGATGTCGTAATCCCGTCAACTGCCAAATCGGGGGTGTTGTTGCCTTCGGAGCCCGACGCATAAGCAGGCCTGTCAGCCGAGAGCAGATAAGAACTCGCTGCCTTCACCTGGCTAGGAGCCATAAGAATTAGGCTGAACACCATGGTTACAGCAAGTAAAATCGCAGAAATCCGTGTACTCCTTCTAGCTTTTTTCCCATTCATTTGTACCATTTTGACATTAATCCTCCTTTGATAATATATAAGCGCTTTCATTAAGGCATGTATAAGATTACCTTTTTAAGGATTAAGATACAATTGTACAAATCAACGATTTCATGCACAATTAAAGGAACCTACACTAACACTGAAACCGCTTAGGCTGAAGTTCTGATACATGAAGAAACGACTTCGCCGTCCATAATATTAAAAAGGCTAACCCGCACAATTGGGTTAGCCTTTTACTATGAGAATAACAACTATAGAGAGATCTCCTCATCCTTCAGCGCCTCAAGGATTTGTCCGGCGAGCTTGTCGCCAATGGATAGTGGACGGAAATCCTCAATCGACGCTTCCTTTATCTTTTTGAGCGAGCCGAAATGCTTCAGCAGCAGCTTCCGACGCTTGTCGCCGATTCCCGGAATGGAGTCCAGCTTCGACGTAACCATTGACTTACCACGCTGCTCGCGGTGAAAGGTAATCGCGAAGCGGTGAACCTCATCCTGGATGCGCTGCAGCAAATAGAATTCCTGGCTATCCCGGGCCAGAACGATCGGCTCGGGCGGATCACCGACCAGCAGTTGAGCGGTCTTATGTTTATCGTCCTTGACGAGGCCGCAGACCGGAATGAATAGACCCAGCTCATTCTCCAGAATATCGATAGCTGAAGAAATTTGCCCTTTGCCACCATCCACCACAATAAGATCAGGCATCGGCAAATTCTCTTTCAGTACCCGTTCGTAGCGCCGCCGAATCACCTCGCGCATGGTTCCATAATCATCTGGCCCCACTACTGTGCGGACTTTATACTTACGGTATTCCTTCCGTACAGGTTTGCCGTCAATGAAGACAACCATCGCCGATACCGGATTGGTGCCCTGAATATTCGAGTTATCGAATGCCTCAATCCGGCTTAAGTTCTTAAGCCCCAAACTCTCGCCCAGACTGGCAGCGGCCCCAGAGGTACGCTCCTCGTCCCGTTCGATCAGGCGGAACTTCTCATCAAGGGCTACCCGCCCATTCTGACAAGCCATGCCAACCATCTGCTTCTTGAGACCACGTTGAGGTACTAGTACCTTGGTACCCAGCCACTCCTGCAGAGCAGCGGCACCACCGAGCGCATCAACCGTTCCCGCTGTAAAGGCTTCCGCTGCCGCTGCTTCCCGTAGCGCAACCTCCTCAGCAGATTCCGGTGTTTCTTCTTCGTTTGGTAATTCCACTTTGCCAGCTGCCATAGCTACACTAATCCCCGATTTTGCCTCCTTATCAGGGGCAGCCTCTCCACGCAAAGCATCTGGAAGCAAAATTTCCTGTGGCAGCGCCGGATTGTCACTGTAATATTGCGTCACATAGGACATAAAGTCACTGTAAGCTTCCCCATAGAAGGGGAACACAGAGGAATGCCGCTGAATCATTTTCCCTTGTCTCATGTACAGAATCTGTACACACATCCAGCCCTTGTCTACAGCATAACCAAATACGTCGCGGTTCTTGGTATCCGGGGTGTTGATGTTCTGTTTCTCCATCAAAGCATCAATATGGATAATCTGATCGCGCAGCTCCTTGGCCCGCTCGAAATACAGCTCCTCAGCCGCTTCATGCATCTTCTTCTGCAGATCCTTTTTGATCACATCATGACCTCCGCCCAGAAAAGCAGCAATGTTGGATGTGATTTCTTCATATGCAGTCTTCGGCACCTCTTTCTCACAGGGCGCCAGACACTGGCCCATGTGATAATAAAGGCAGACCTCCTTGGGCATCACACCGCATTTGCGCAGCGGGTAC
>LIDZ01013703.1_pt3 | contig 37003 bp, 30 predicted proteins | sample 644651 | NCBI WGS metagenome assembly LIDZ01 (sample SAMN03856242, study PRJNA289617) | food metagenome | isolation source: wine grapes on drying loft during traditional withering process | host: Vitis vinifera cv. Corvina | place: Italy: Gargagnago di S. Ambrogio di Valpolicella | collected 2014-01 | reverse complement strand
AGCAAAAACAAGAGCGCCAATATGGCATAGCTGGCAGCCATCTTGAAGCTAATGCTTTGTCTGCTGTTCTGTACCACGTTTGTAAATTTCCCTCCGAACCTCTTGCCAGCAGAGTCCTTAATTTCCGGACTTTTTTTCATATGTTCGCCTCCTAAGCTTTTTCAAAAACATTTCATATTCTTACATAGTGTTACTTTTCATTTTCATAAACAAGCAAAAAAATAGATACTAGCGATGTCAATCCTTTAAGCGTTCCAGCACCGGCGTTGCCTCTTTATCACACCTTTAGCAAGCAGCCGGGCTGTGCTCAGAACTACCTAATCCAAATCGTAAATCGAACCAACCTTCAGTCCATATAGCTCATTGTAGATTTTTTCGGCAAAAGAATCCGTCATTCCGGCGATGTAATCAATCACCATATGCTCCCAGGTCCAGATCGGCTTGATCTGCTTCTGATCCTTCTCAAACCGCTGCAGCCAATCCGAAGGAATGATCGCCTTTGAGGTGTCCGGGTCAAGGAAAGCTGCCCATAACCGGCGTAGAATCCACTCACTTCTCTTCTGCAGCCGTTGAACACGCAAATCACGAATCATCGTAACCCAGGCAAAGCTTTTCAGCACACTTACCGTCCGCAGCATATCCTCGTCTTCTTGACCTTCCTTAATAAAAGTGACCTTCTTCCAATCCCCATCTGGAATAACTCCGAGGCTGGCAACAAAGGTACTCACCCAATAGGCCTTAACTTCACGGCGAGTCCGGGAATAATCATTTTCACAGGTAGGCATCTTCTCCTCCCAGACGCGCAGGAACGAACTTAACACCTCTGTGACTTTAGCGCGAATGCCCTCTTCCTTCCAGTCCTTCCAAAAGAAATCTTCCAGCGTCGTGATTTTCTCCACAACTAGCCGCTGGGTATAGGGATCATTCATAAAGTGCTCGTGGACCTCAATCTTACCGGCCTTTATGCCATCTTCCAGATCATGGGCCGAATAGGCGATATCATCACACAGATCCATAAGCTGGGCTTCCAGCGTCTTCTTCCCGGCAGGGATGCCCCACTGGCTGCGGATGTCTGAGATATAGTTCCATTCATGCAGATACATGCCCTTTTTGAGCACAGTGCCTGGAAAAGGGTATTTGTTAATCCCCAGCAGTACAGCATCAGACAGATTGAGTCCGTCAATATTCTCGCGTTTCTCAAGGAACATAATCAGACGGAAGTTATGAGCGTTGCCCTCAAAATGTTCATACCGCCGTTTCATATTCTCATGAATCAGTTGCCGCTGTACTGGGCCCGCATCAGCCCGTTTAGCTTCCTCATTGGTCTTGTCTTCAATGAGCTGTTCCAGAATGCTATCGAGTACCTCTTCCCCTTTATGCCCGAACGGGGGATGACCGAAATCATGGGCAATCGCTGCGCATTCCACTACCTCCGTATCAATAACAAGACCGGGATTCTCGGCCTGCCCTGTTTCTACCTCCGGGTAGGAACGCAGCAGGCTTTTGGCTGCCTCGCGAGCAATCTGTGCTACCTCCAAGGAATGGGTAAGACGCGTCCGGTAATAGTCCCCAGTCCCTGCACCAAACACCTGTGATTTCCCCTGCAGCCGACGGAAGGTCGGCGAATGAATCAGACGCGAATAATCGCGTTCATAGGCGGCTCTTGACGTTTCCAGCCGAGTAATCTCCGGGTACTGCCTGTGCTCTCTTTTGTCAATAAGTGTCATCTCTTTGCTGCCCCTATTCATTATGCTGTATTAGTGTTAATTATAAGTCATTTTCATATAAACTTTCACTTTAAAATGAATTTTCCCTTTAGCATGCTCCTCCATGAATATTCCATCCTGCCTTTAGAGCATCCTAAAGTAAAAAACAGGTGAATCCATGAAAACTTGCACCAGAATTATAAGTGTGACGCTTATGCTCCTCTTATGCTTTACTACTTCTGCCCAGAGCAGTCCAAATGTGAAAAACCGCTACTATTATGAACAGCGCGGGGATATGATCTGGGAAGTACATACCAACCAAAAGGTAATTGCCCTTACCTTCGACGATGGCCCAGACCCCTCCGAGACGGACCAGATTCTCAAGGTACTGCATGAATACCATGCGAAATGCACTTTTTTTGCCATTGGAAAAAAAATAGCTGCTTATCCGGACGTGGCCAAACGGGTGATCGCCGAAGGGCATGAATTAGCTAACCACACCTATAACCATATTTATTTTAAAAAGCCTATTTCCGAGCAGCAAATCCAGCAGGAGCTAGCGCTGACAGAGAATGAAATTATCAAAATTTCCGGAAAACGAAGCGCTTTATTCCGACCACCGGGCGGCATGTACGATGAGACCTTAATTGATGTATCCAACAGCATGGGCTTAAAGCCAGTTCTGTGGTCTTGGCATCAGGATACGCGTGACTGGAATCGTCCAGGGGTATACAGCATCTCCACGAAAGTCATTCGAAACGCACATAATGGCGACATCGTGCTGTTTCACGATCATGTCCATGGACAGTCGCAGACCAGACAAGCCCTCCAAATTATTTTGCCTGAACTAGAAAAAAGGGGCTTCCGATTTATAACGGTTTCGGAAATGATTAGATTATCCAACACCCAGCAAGTGGACATGTATTAAATGAACGAAACTATGCCCCCTCCTATGGCTTCTGCAATTGCACAGGACCCGAAAATAAGGTAGGCTTGTGCTAGTATGACACACATTTAAAGTGCTGCTGCAGTAGTCAATACCTAGGAGGATTCATCCATGTCTGAGAACACATCTTTTACGACCGAAGAAATTGCCGGTTTGTTGAAAATATCCAAATTAAAAGTATATGATCTAATCAAAAAGGGCGAGCTGCCCTCTTACCGTGTCGGTAAACAGATGCGTGTCGATCTCTCCGATCTGGAGGCCTATAAACAGAATTCACGGAGTGAAACTTCTACTAATATCATGAATGCTAATGCAAGCCATTCGGTTGTTCAGCAGCTTTTCCCGCATTCCATTGCGCCTCAAGCTAAATCAGCCGCACGAAATATAGTGATTACCGGCCAGGATATGTCGCTGGATATTCTAGCCACACACCTGGAGCGCAGTCTGTCCTCCGCCCGTCCTCTTCGTTCTTACGCCGGTAGTCTGGACAGCCTGATTGCCATGTACCAAGGCGAATCGGATATCGTCAGTACGCATCTTTTGGATGGAGATACGGGAGAATATAACTTACCGTATATCCGTAAGCTACTTGTTGGCTTCTCTTACATCGTTGTTCACATGCTTGCTCGGAGCGCTGGATTTTATGTGCAGAAGGGGAACCCGAAGGGCATTACGGAATGGTCTGATCTGCAGCAGGAAGGTCTTACCCTAATCAACCGGGAGCGTGGTTCTGGCGCACGTGTACTTCTGGATGAACAGCTACGGCTGCATGGCATTCAATCAGCAAGCCTAACCGGTTATTTTACCGAGGAGAATAGCCATTTTGCAGTAGCAGGAAAAGTCGCTAGAGGCGAGGCTGATGTGGGTATCGGCACAGAAAAAGCCGCCAAGATTATTGACGGCATTGAGTTCATCCCCCTGATTCAGGAGCGTTATGATCTTGTTATGGTCAAAAAAACCGGTCAAGATCAATGGATCAATACGGTTATTGATATCCTTCGTTCTTCAGCCTTCCAGAATGAGCTTGGCTCCATTCATGGCTATGACCTTAGTGATACGGGAACAATCCTTTTTGAGACCTGAACCACTCAGCAATAAAAGAAAGCCCCAGCTTTGCCAAAGGTTTCAGCGGCAAAGCTGGGGCTTTCCTATTCAACTAATTAAGAATGGCGGTTTACGAACATTAGCATAACGGCCGAAATTACAATAATGGAACACACCCACATCCAGGCTAAAGTCATGTTACCACCATCGACAGCAACATAAATGGCTGTAGGTACCGTCTGTGTGCGGCCCGGAATATTACCGGCCACCATAATTGTAGCTCCAAATTCCCCTAATCCGCGAGCAAAGCCCAGAACATAACCAGCAGCCAAGGTTCGGCCAGCCAAGGGAATGGTTACATAACGCAGTACCTGCAGCTCACTGGCTCCCTGCGCACGCGCTGCATCCTCAAGATCCTTCTCAACCCCCTCGAATCCTGCTTTAACGGTGCGATAGACGAGAGGAAAGGCTACGACGACTGCCGCAATAACGGCTGCTCCCCATGTAAACAAAATAGTCTGCTCTGTAAACTGCTCATACAGCTTGCCAATCCAGCTCCGGCGGCCCAATATAACTAGTAATACAAAACCTACGACCGTCGGTGGCAAGACTAGAGGCAGCAGCAGCACAGTTTCCACCAGGCTTCTGCCCGGAAACTTTTTGTTTGCCATCGCTTTGGCTGCAGAAGCTGCCAAAATGAACACGATTATGCTGGTAATCACTGAGATCTTGACCGACAACCAAACCGGGGCGAAAAAATCGGTCCAATTGATGTCCATATACCTTCAACCCGCTTATGTGAGAATTTAGTAGTGAGATTAATAGTTAAGGAAGCAGAAATCCGTAGCTTGTAAAGATATCACTTGCTGTTTTAGTCTGAACGTAACTATAGAATGCCTTTGCGGCTTCTAGGTTCTTGGTATCCTTAACCACCCCGGCCGGATAATTAATGGCTTTATGTGCATAAGGACTTATGGTTAGGGCAATTTTCACTTTTTTTGAGGTAAGCGCATCTGTCTTGTATACGAAGCCTGCATCAGCATTCCCCGTTTCTACATAAGAGAGAACCGCACGAACATCCTTAGCAAATATCAGCTTGCTTTGCAGTGTATCCCACACCTTCTTGGTTGTCAATGATTGCTGTGCATATTGACCTGCAGGTACTGATTCCGGTTGTCCGACAGCGACTTTTTTGAATGATTTATCTGTAAGCTGTGTAATCGTTGTAATCTTAGTCTTTGAATCGGAAGGAACGACCAGAACGAGTTGATTCTTGAGCAACATCTTGTGATCCGCAATCAAACCTGCATCTACAAGTGCGTTCATCTGCTTATCTCCTGCTGAGAAGAACAGATCCGCTGGAGCACCTTGTTCAATTTGTTTCTGCAACGTGCCGGAGGCGCCATAATTAAAGACGAGGTCGATATCAGGGTGCTGCTTCTCATACAGCACGGCTATCTTGTCGAGGCTGTCCTGCAGACTTGCTGCAGCAGATACTATGATCTCCGTCTTCTTGCTTGCCGCTTCCACAGTCCCCTGAGGTTCCGATGTTAAACCCACTGCCAGTAAGATGGCGATCGCCAGCAATCCATTTGCCCATTTCTTGAACATTTCCATTCCTCCCAATAATTTATCTATATGTTTAGAAGTCATTCTAGCATATACCTTTTCATATTTCTATACTTTTAGTTATGTTTGTTTATGATTAGATATGAATAGACATATTTAGCGCTTAGTAATTCATTAATAGCATAAAAAATAGCCCTTTCAGCAATTTCTTGCTGAAAGGGCTATCCGCAAATTCTAATTCTTCATCCGAGGGTCCAGCACGTCACGCAGACCGTCACCCATCAGATTAAAGCCCAGAACTGTCAACATAATGGACAGACCTGGAAAAATCACTGTCCAAGGAGCCTTTTGGATAAACTGACGAGAGTCTGAGAGCATCTTGCCCCATTCAGGATCAGGAGGCTGGGCACCCAGTCCAAGGAAACCAAGTGCAGCTGCTTCAATGATCGCTGTTGCGATACCTAGCGTGCCCTGCACGATAATTGGGGTTAGACTGTTCGGCAGAATATGGGTGATCAGAATACGGGTATTAGTCATTCCGATAGCTCTTGCCGCCGTAATATATTCTTCAGATTTCAAACTGAGTACCTTGGCACGTACAAGACGTCCATAGGTCGGAATATTAACTATGGCAATTGCGTACAACGCATTCTGCAGGGATGGACCCAGAATAGCTACAATAGCTATAGCCAGCAGTATGCTCGGAAACGCCAATAGAATATCGAATAGGCGGGAAATCAGCATATCAATCCATTTACCATAGAAACCAGCCAGAATACCAAGAATGGTACCCACAAAAATGGAAGCGATAACCGAGAAGAAACCAACCCAGAGCGAAATTCGCGCGCCATACATAACACGGGTGAACAGATCTCTTCCGAGATCATCTGTACCGAACCAATGCGCAGAAGAAGGTGGCTTCAGCCGGTTAACCAGCACCTGCTCTTTAAAACCATACGGTGCGATCAATGGTGCAAAAATTGCAATCAATACAAAAAATACAATAATATAAAGTCCGACCATTGCCGTCTTGTTCTTACGAAAGGCCTTCCACGCATCGCGCCAAGGACTGGATACCTTTTCGGCAGGTACACTCGGAGGAGTTACATTTACTGCTGTCTGTGCCATAGGTTCACCCCTCACTTGTAGTTGATGCGTGGATCTATAGCGGCATACATAAGATCCACAAGCAGATTGATAAAGACAAAGATAAACGCAATGATCAGAATACCTGTCTGAATGACAGGGTAGTCACGCGAACTGATCGCCTCAAATATATACCGTCCCACGCCCGGCCAAGCAAAGATTGTTTCAGTCAGCACAGCGCCACCAAGCAGCGCCCCCGTCTGCAAACCAACTACGGTCAGCACGGGAATCAGCGCATTCTTCAGCGCATGCTTGTACACAACCAGAAATTGCGACAAGCCTTTAGCTTTTGCCGTACGGATATAATCGGAATTCATTACTTCCAGCATGCTAGAGCGTGTCATCCGGGCAATGATGGCCATCGGAATGGTCCCCAGAGCAATACTTGGCAGGATCAAATGCTTAATTACTATCCATAGCTGATCCCAGCGTCCCGCCAATAAGCTGTCAAGAACATAGAGGTTAGTGATAGTCTCGATTGGGTTACGCTGGTCCATCCTTCCTATAGAAGGCAGCCAATGCAGCTTTAATGCGAATATCAATTGTTCCATTAGACCAAGCCAGAAGATCGGCATGGATACTCCAATTAGAGCGATAATCATCGCGGTATAGTCAAACCATGAATTTTGCCTCCAGGCACTCAGAATACCTGCATTCACCCCTACGAAAGTGGCAAACAGCATACTGGCCGCCGTCAGTTCAAGCGTAGCCGCCAAATAAGGCACAATTTCTTTGGAGATTGGCGTTTTGGTACGGATCGATGTCCCAAGATCACCGTGCAGCAATTCACCCATATAGTTAAAATACTGTTGCAGCCATGGCTTGTCGAGACCCAGTTGTTCCCGCAGCGCCTGCTTGGACTGCTCCGTAGCCTTTTGACCGAGGATCGTCTCTGCCGGATCGCCTGGAATGGCATGGATGATAGAGAAGACGATAATCGTCATCCCGATTAGAACGGGAATTAGTACCATGATTCTTTTTAATAGGTAGGAGTTCAAGTTGGCTCACCTTCCAAAGGTGTAATTATAAAACAGCTCCACAAAGTGGAGCTTGTGCTTCAACGCTTATTTCAACTACTTATGCTAGGACCCCAATGTTCGATAAACAACATACTTGCCGCCGCTGTTAGCGGCGGCAAGAGGAAATACATGATACGACTATTCGAAGTAAACCTCACTATAGTATTCCGTACCTGTTGGTCCAGGAACGAAGCCTTTCAGATTAGCTTTAGCAGCTAGAAGCGGCGTAGTATGCACTAATGGAATCCAAGGTGCATCCGCTTTGATAATAACCTGTGCTTGCTTATACAGATCGGACCGCTTGGTTTGATCGGTTTCTTTCTGTGCATTGATCAGGATAGTGTGCAGCTCTTCATTGGCATAGAATGCACGGTTGTTACCAGGGATTGCATCCTTATCCAGCAAAGTGTACAAGAAGTTATCCGGGTCGCCATTATCGCCAGTCCAGCCGAGCATGAAGATATCATCCTTCTCGCCAGCCTTTGTATCATCCAGGTAAGTAGCCCATTCTGGAGATTCGATAACGGTTTTGACACCGATTTTCTCCCAATCTGCTTGAATGGCTTCCGCAACCTTCTTGCCATCAGGCATATAAGGACGGGATACCGGCATTGCGTACAGGGTTACCGTATCCGGCAAACCATCAGGGTAACCAGCTTCTGCTAGCAGCGCCTTTGCTTTGTCCAGATCAAAATCATAATCCTTCACGCTGTCGTTGTAGCCCCAAAGGGATGGCGGCATTGGGTTAACCGCAGCCGTTGCCTGTCCTGCAAAGAAAGCATCAATGATCGCTTGTTTGTTTACGGCATAATTAAGTGCTTGTCTTACTTTAACGTTATCAAAAGGTTTTTTCTTGAAGTTAAAGCCGAGATAAGCAACATTGAACGGTGGACGTTCAATTTTTTGCAATTCAGTGTTTCCTTCTAGAGTGGACAGATCATCCGGACTCAAATCCTCCATCAGGTCGATCTCACCATTCTGCAGAGCATTAAAGCGAGCCGAGTTATCAGGAATAGAACGTACGATAACCTTGTTCAGCTTAGGAAGTCCTTCTTTCCAGTAGTTAGCATTCTTGTCCAGCGTAATGGAATCGTTACGTTTCCATTCCTTGAAGACGAACGGTCCTGTTCCTACAGGTTCATTCTTGAAGTTCTCTTTCTTCTCTTTAATGGCTGTCGGGCTGGCAATACCAAAAGAAGTCATGGCAATGTTTTGCAGGAAAGGCGCCTGCGGTTGGTTCAGGATAAACTGTACTGTAGTTGCGTCAACTGCCTTTACTTCTTTGATGACACGGGTACCATCTGGACCAAACATGGAATCGAAATAGTCAAAGGAATCGCCCTCAAATTTGAATTCACTTTTCGGGTCGCTCCAGCGCTGGAAGTTGAATACTACAGATTCAGCATCAAAGTCTGTACCATCGTGAAACTTCACACCTGGATGCAGCTTGAATGTGTAGGTCAAACCATCAGGAGCAACTTCCCAGCTATCCGCAAGTGAAGCTTGCACTTCGGAAGTGCCTGGTTTGTACTCCAAAAGGGAGTCGAATACTTGGTGAGCAATCTTTAAAGATTCACCATCGGTAACGATAGCAGGATCGAGTGAAGCGGAATCCCCACCACGACCTACAATTAATGTATCCTGAGCAGTTGCCTCAGGTGAGCTCTCCGGTGCGGTAGTTGCTGCTGTATTTGTTCCCGCAGTTGCTTCTGTGCTTGCGTTGTTGTTCCCTCCGCAACCGCTTAATGCCAATACTGCACTTAACACTACTACCAGTGAAAGACTACTCCATTTCTTCATCTCTAGAAAACTCCCTTCTTCTATTAGAAATACAAAAGCGTTTATTTGGAGCAGCGCCAGAGCACTGCCATAAACCAAAGCAAATATCGAGGGCCTGCTGCTTAATTAGCCATTAAGCCAACAGTGACTTCACTTCCCCTTCATATAAATGGCAAGCAGTCAGATGTCCGGGTTCAGTCTCCTGTAGAGCAGGTCTTAGATTCCGACATACATCCATCACTCGGGGACACCGTGTGTTAAACGCGCAGCCGACCGGTGCGTTAGAAGGACTAGGCACCTCGCCTTGCAGGATAATTCGTTCCTTACGAATATCCGGGTCCGGTTCAGGCACAGCCGACAATAGTGCTTGTGTATAGGGATGAAGCGGATGAGAATACAGCTTATTCTTGTCGGTAATCTCAACGATTCTGCCCAAATACATAACTGCAACCCGATCGCAGATATGCTTCACTACGCTGAGATCATGGGCAATAAATATATAGGTTAGTCCGAATTCACTCTGTAAATCCTGCATCAGGTTAATTACCTGAGATTGGATAGATACATCAAGTGCAGACACCGGTTCGTCCGCTATAATTAACTTTGGCTGCAGCGCCAAGGCTCTGGCAATCCCGATCCGCTGACGCTGTCCACCCGAGAACTGATGCGGATAACGCTGCAGATGCACCTTCGCTAAACCAACTACATCAGCAAGCCGTTCTACAGTAGCTCGACGTTCTTTGGCATTGCCTACGCCATGCACAATCAATGGTTCTTCCAGAATACGTTGTACGGTATTGCGTGGATCAAGTGAGGAGAACGGGTCCTGGAATACAATCTGCATTTCACGACGTCGTTTACGCATCTCTTCCATAGATAGCTTCGTAATATCTTGACCCTCAAACCAGATTTCTCCGGCCGTTGGCTCAATCAGGCGCAGCAGTGATCGGCCTGTTGTAGATTTGCCACAACCACTTTCCCCTACCAGCCCAAAGGTCTCCCCTTTGTTTACGGAGAAGGTTATATCATCCACAGCCTTAACGAATCCTTGTGCTTTATTAAAAAAACCTTTGTTGATCGGGTAATACTTCTTGAGGCTCTTGACCTCTAGCAGGCTCTCACTCATACCGCGTCCTCCTGTTGACTTTCATGCAGCCAGCATCTGCAGCTGTGACGCTCCTCCTGCAGGGTAAGCTGAGGAAGAGATTGATGACAAATATCCATAACATGCGCACATCGTGGTGCAAAGCGACAGCCTTGCATATCTTTACTGAGTATAGGCACATTGCCTGGGATGGAGTACAGCCGTTCCCGTGTCTCTTCCATTCTTGGAACAGACTCAATTAGTCCTCTTGTATAGGGATGAAGCGGATTTTTGAATATATCATGCACACTGCCTTCTTCTACAACCTTACCGGCATACATAACAGCAACCCGGTGGCACATTTCCGCCACAACTCCAAGATCATGAGTAATCATCATTACCGCAGTCCCTTGCTCTTCGTTCAGACGACGAATCAGATCCAGAATCTGTGCCTGAATGGTTACGTCAAGCGCCGTCGTTGGTTCATCAGCAATCAACAGTTCAGGATTACAGGAGATCGACATCGCGATCATGACCCGCTGGCGCATACCTCCCGATAACTGATGAGGATATTCATCAATGATGGCTTCAGGCCGCGGAATGCCAACCTTGCGCAGCATTTCTACCGCATGTTCACGCGCTTCTTTTTTTGACATTCCACGATGCAAACGCACGGTTTCTATAATTTGTTGTCCTACAGTAAACAGTGGATTAAGCGAAGTCATCGGTTCCTGAAAAATCATAGAGACCGAGTCGCCTCGAATTTTGCGCATTTCTTTTTCCTTAAGCGGTACGATATCCTTACCTTTAAAAAGAATACGTCCACTTACTATTTTGCCGGGAGGATTTGGAACCAGCTTTAATATCGACAGGGACGTGACGCTTTTGCCGCAACCCGATTCTCCAACTATACCTAATACCTCGCCAGGATTAATATAAAGATCGACGCCATCAACAGCAGGAACCTCACCGCGGTCGGTAAAGAAATGGGTATGCAGATCTTCAATCTTCAGAATTGGCTGAATCAAGATGAACCCTCTCTTCTATTTAAAAATTGAACTAGGGTCAAATGCCAAAAAAAGAAAATCTCTCCTATCACAGAGAGATATAATGACTCGAACCTAACATCAAATGAAAATAATAACGATTTAAAGCAACAAAGTTGTTATTTAATGTATAACTTACTATATAAATCGGGGATGCACAAGAGCGATTTATCACAATAGCTAACACTATCGATTTTATATGATTTATTTATGCTAGAAAAATATCCATATAATTCTATTTATATAACATAAGCCATTTCTCCAACTGGTTCCTCAACGCTTCCCTGTAATACGAAGGCTCGATAATTTCTGCTTCCTCTTCAAATCTCATAACCCAGCGGACAAATCCTATAGTCTGATCAATAGCTACCTTAAAATGGATATGCCTCGCCTGACGATCCACCTTATTGGGCTTGATGGCCATCTCCTCATCTTTAATTCTATCCATCATTCGTTCGGAAAACCTGACTTTGAACTCTACCTGCAGGCTATCCCGATCCAAAGACCATTTCCGCTTCATAAATGCCTGCAAATCAAACTGCTTCTTGGAAAACCAGCGATTCAAGGGCTTCACACTCGAAAAATCGTTGATATGAAAAGTTCGAATATCGCCGACATGATGACAGAAGCCGATGAGATGATACCGATTTTCCAAAGGAACCAGACAATACGGGTCAATCTTAATCCCTTTCTCTTCATAAGCATTTTCACTATAATCCACCTGAATACTCTTCTGTTTCAGCACCGCTGCCAGAATAGCAGTCAGAAAAGGGGGCTGCTCCACCTGGGAGTTGCTTCTTTCTGGCCAGATCGTCCCTGCTTCTCTTTTAGCACTCTCCATCTTTTCTTCCCGTTCAGCCTTGTGTTTGTATTCGGTCGCCAATACTTTTTCATAAGCGCTCTCAAAATCCATAGGCAATAAAGGTTTGATATCTTTCATAATGTTGAGAAGTTGTGAAAATGCATTAGCCTCTTCTTCTGACCAGTCCAAGGGATAAAGTGCAAAATTCCCAATAAAAGCGTACCCCTTTCCGTGTCCTAGATGGGTAATGGGGATATGCATCGCGCTAAGGGCATCCATGTCCCGGTATATCGTTCGCTCACTGTTGCCGCAGCGTTCTGCTAATTCACGCGCCAATATTCCTGGTTTGGCCTGAACTAGCGTAATGATGCGCATCATTCGGATTAATCGATCTGTCATATTCAATTCTCCTTGATATATGGTAAAATAGGCCCATTATTTTACGAAAAAACTAGTCTTTTATATCTATGACTAGTGGTTTAATAACCGTGATTTATAAAAATATAATAGAACTATTTTACTACATTACCACAATTAGATGTCACATTTTCCGCTACCCACTTGTTCATAATGATGAAAAGTGTGAGCATATGTATAATTCTAATTTTCGTTTCTGTGCATCACATGAGGCCCATTCGATATTGTATTTGTCCGACGGCTATATTGTCTCTTTGAAGTACAAATTCGCTCTGCCGATATAGTATTTCTGCCTCTTTAAGCAATAAATGATCTCCTGAACGAACCGCCAATAGCAACAGTTTATCGGCATGGCGACGGAGCTTCTCATGGGCTGCTAAGTGTTGTCCCGTTTTCCGCAGTTCTACGGCATCTTCGAGCACTTTCTTTGTCTTCAATAATTCCAAATGTTTCTCTACATAAAAGCTGCTGGAGTCTTCCAGAACACTTGTATGATGTGTGTATTCCAGACCCAATTTTTGTACAGGCAGTTCTCTTATACGTTCTCCCTGACGCTGTTTATATTGCCACTGCAGCCAGAGGGCTTCATATCTGCCAGCGGGCATAGCAGTAAATGTAAATTCCAACACGACATAATTGCGTTGTCCAAATTGTAATTTACCCAGTTTAAGCAGCAGCGAACGCCCTTCCCCTGCTTCCACTCTGCAGCCATAACTTTGGGTGAACTTTACATGGGGTTCAAACCAAATTCTCAGCTCGATTTCACGTGCAACTATCTTACGGCTTCTATTCTGAGATTCTTCTTTAGCAGTGATACCTTTCCACTCGACAAGCAAAGCTATATTTCGGGCTCCACCTGCAAAAATACGCTCTTTACTCCATGTAAATATGGGCTGGATACTTGCTTGCATATTTCCACCTCTTTCTTTTTTTGGGTCTTCTATTAATGTACCAATAATGGCGGACAACTCCTTGTCATGGAATATACGTTCGGTTCTATAATATCGACAAAAAAAAGAGCCAATCTACTTAAAAAGTAGACTGCCTCTTCGGGCCAAATGCTATTTTGTCAGATTTTGACGAAAGATTCACTGTTATCTTGTCCGTTCACTTAAATGAGTTCGCCCCTTATTCCCTTTGAAGAAGAACCCCAGTGCCCACTTGGCGCATAACAAAGAGAGTCCGAAAAATAATAAGGTCCATACTACGGCTGGCAGCGGTGTAAGTCTCGCTAGATTACTAGCATCTCCGGCACGATCTGGTGATATTATCGCCAAAGATAGCAAATAAAGTGTTCCTGTTACAGACTCTTCCAGTGTCAGAAAGGCCAGCAAGAGGTAATAGTATTTGCTAACCTTTTTCCAGAAGATCATCATCGCAACATTCAGTACAATAAAACCACTTAACCAAAGAACACCGAAGCCACCACGCACATATAGCAGCAGCATAATTACCGCCACTCCGGTAGCCAGCACCAGTCCCCATTGGTGTCGACCTTTGGCATATAAATAGAATAGCAACAGTGAAAATAATGAAGCCAGTGGATATCCAGCTAATGATACTAATATCGCCCTTCCTCCAGCTTGAATCGCCGAATACGTCACACCGCTATGATTAGCGTACAGCTCAATGCGCAGAACTTTACCCGAAAGCAGCAAGGTAACCAACGCATGACCGAATTCATGAATCATCGTATCCAGATTGCGAAACAAGGATGAAAAAGGAATAAATCTCGTCAAAAGCGCTGAGCCGGCCAGAAATAATATGGTTTTGAGCCATTTATTCATTACACGATCCCCTCCCGTCCAAAGTATACGACATTTCAAACCCTCTGCTCAATGAATAAGGAATATTGTCTTGTGCCAGAAGCTGTCGGACGCTGTCAAGCTATGATAAAATAAGGGTATTATAAGCCTATACTAGGTGGTGAGTTTAATGAAAGACAATAGATGTCGAAAGTTTCTGAAACTATTAGGTTCGGCTCTGCTTCTGCTCGGGATATCTGCTGCCCTTCCGGTTCCTGCTGCCCACGCTAATTATTTCAATGATATATATAATGGATTGCAAAAGTTCTCGGAGTTGCCAAGTGACGTGAATCAATTACAGGAAAGTTACCGGCAGACAACCGAAGAGCTGCAGCAGACCAAAGACGAGCTTGGGAATACGCAAGATCAATTAGGTGAAACGCTACAAGAGATGGATACGTATCGTACTCAGAATGCCGCCTTGCAGGAACAGAACCTCCAGCTAACCAAGGTGGTGGATGAATTAAGGGATGACCGTGTTGCCCGCGAAAATTATTTGCACAAAATTAAGATGACTGTCTTTACTGGAATAGGTCTTGTACTAGGTTATTTTATTCTGACCCGGTTGGTTCGTTTCGGTATGCGATACCGTTCTAGAAGAGGAGATCGGCTGCGGTAATTGGGGTAACAACAAGGGGGATTGAGTATGAACGTCGATATCCAGGATGAAGGAGATAGCGGCAGTGGACAAGCCGTAGCCTTCACAATAGGAGAGAATGAAGAGGTTCATGTACTGCATCCACAGCAGATTATTGCGTATCAGGGTCCCTCATCAGGACGGGCAGACAGGTTCATGGATGTAAAGGGGATGTACCGCAAGCGTAAGTTGATCCGTTCTGATCTGTCTGGTCCTTGCCGGTTCGTCGCAGCCCTGCCCCCGGGATATCGCATAAAGACGTTGCAAATGGATGGAAAAAGCGATCTGCTCTACGATTTCAGGCATCTTTTCTTCTACAGCACAGGTATTACTATGCAGACCCGGGTGCTGAGTATGAAAAATATGTTCATCACCAGAGATATTATCAAGGTTAAATTCTCCGGCCATGGAACTATCGGCATACTCACTGAGGGAACTGTGTGTGAGGCAGAGCTTGATCCCTTAGAGCCGCTATATGTAGATGCCGGCAGTGTAGTTGCCTATCCAGAGAATGCCCAGCTTGAGCTTACGGTGTACGGCAACCATCTGGCCAGCCAGCATATGAGCTACCACTGGAAAATGACCGGGCATGGATATGTGCTGTTTCAGGCGGGCCGGCAGAGTCGCCGTTTTGAACGGGACAACAATGATGATGGAATTATCAAACGGTTCTTGCGTGAAGCCTTGCCCTTTGGGGGCGTATTTATTAAATAGCTTTTGTGCTGATATTCGCTAAAAAGCAAGTCCCCGAGTCGGAGACTTGCTTTTATTCTGCCAGGTTAGAATTCTCTCTTAGCCTTGGAAGGCGTTTAACATCCAGACATGCTTCTCAACACTACTTCTAATGCCAATCAACAGATCAGCAGTCGGCTGATCGCTCAGTTGTTCCGCAGCTGTGATTACACCTTGTAGTTCCTCGGCAACTGCAGTAAAGTCCTTAACTAATTCAGTCACCATCGCCTTAGCATCTTCGCCACCACGTGCTTCCTGAAGCTCGGAAAGAGCCAAATATTGTGTCATGCTAGAAGCTGGTAGCCCTCCAATAGCCAGTAAGCGCTCAGCCAACGCGTCAACATAACCGGTAGCTTCATTGTAGAGTTCTTCAAATTTTGCATGCAGCGTGAAGAACTGTGACCCGCTAACATACCAATGATAGTGGTGCAGCTTTACGTAGAGCAATGACCAATTTGCTGTCTGACGATTCAAAGCAGCTTGCAGTTCTGTCTGGCTTTTCAATTGTGTACTCATTAATAAAACCTCCCGGAGAATAGTTTGGTGTTAAATTATATTTAGACTCGTTCTAAATCTATATATAATTTAACATAAGATTATTCTTTTTGCAATCTATTGCAAAAATTTTGTTGTTGCAAATTCTAGCATAGCTTTCTTTCATTTTATAACCTGTTAGTAACGTCACATTTATCGAAATGCTCCCATATTGTAACAATTCACCTCACTGTGGAAGGAAAGATCACACAAAAATAATTTGGGCTAAAACAGAGATCGTAAGAATTCTCCGACCCCGTTGCGCTTGATTCACAAACGGTCTCTTAGATTGAGGTGATATTCGCCTCCGCAACTTTACCTTTAGCACTCCGGAAGAAGGCCTTCATCACTTCGCGCTTGGCTTTGGGATTGAGCACATATACAGTATCACCGGTCATAATTACAGTGCTTCCGTGTGGAGTCACAATATTTCTATTTCTAATAATTGCCGTGAATAGAATATCGTCTGGCAATCCTATCTCCGCGATCTGCATACCAGCAATCGGCATATGTGACTCAATTTCGATATGATTGAATTCAGAGTCTGTCTTACACAATGCCACTAGCTCCATAAGAGAAGGCTGCGCTTCATTCTCTTGTCCGACCAACTTTAACCTGGAAGCCAACGGTGAAATCGTGGTTCCCTGGATAACGGCCGAGGTTAGAACCACAAAGAAGACAACATTGAAGAATAAGCGCCCGTTCGCGAGACCCGCCAGCAATGGATAAGTGGCTAGTACAATCGGAACGGCTCCACGAAGACCCGCCCAGGAGAGCAGTGTTTTTTCACGAAACGTGAATTTAGCAAAATACAGACTCACAAAAACTCCGATGGGTCTGGCTACAGCCATTAATATGACAGATAGCAGCAGTCCTTGCCAAGCAATACTCGCCAGCTCTTGAGGAAATACTAGTAAGCCCAGCAACACGAACATGAAAATCTGCATCATCCAGGCAAAGCCATGATTAAAATTCATAATGGTACGGTGATACATCAGCTCGGTATTGCCGAGCGTCAGGCCCATAACATAAACGGCAAGCAGACCGCTGCTGTGTACTGTTGCTGCTAAACCGTAGGTCAACACGGCAAAACCAATCGCCATTACCGGATACAGTCCAGAGGAATCCAGATTGATTTTATTGATCATATACGCTGCCACTTTGCCAAGCACAATACCCAACAATAATCCGATGCCCATTTCCCACACAAAGGAAAAAAGCAGCTTCCATAATGCCATATCAGGATGCTGAATCCATTCGATCAATGAGACGGTTAGAAATACTGCCATAGGATCATTACTACCAGACTCTACTTCAAGCGTCGAGGTTAGGCGTTTATCAATGTTTTTGCCACCAAGTACTGAAAAGACTGCTGCTGCGTCCGTTGAACCCACTATTGCTCCAAACAGAAAGCTTTCTGCCCAAGGCACATCGAGCACAAGCTTAGCAAATCCCCCTACAATGGCGGTCGTAAGCAAGACTCCTATTGTGGATAAGGATAAGGCGGGCCGGATAACAGGACGAATCTCCTTTATGCTCGTCTGCATTCCGCCCTCAAACAGAATAACTACCAGCGCGAAAATTCCGATAATCTGTGTTAAAGAAGCATTATTAAAATAAATGAAACGGCTTAGTACCATCCCTGCGACAATAAAAAGCACCAACGCAGGCATGCCAAAACGAGTAGAAAATTTAGTAGAAAGCACGCCTACGAGCAGCAGTGCAGCCAGCAATAAAATAACATTGTCAGCAAGTTGAGTCATGAGTTAGGTTCACGCCTTTCTTGTACATTGTTATTATTACCCTTATTCAATTCCTTTTAAAATAAAACGGCTTCGATTCTTACTCCTTAGGAGTGGAACCGAAGCCGTCTTCATTTATTCTCTGGAATAGATCTGCATTTCCTGGATGGACCAGTAATTTCCACCTGAGCCTGTCTGTACAATTCTGACGTACTGGGTCAACACATCAGGGAAATGAATTGTCGTAATCTCCTTCTTTCCTTTGCCGGAAGTTATCAATGTCCAGTTCTTGGCGTCGTTAGAGATATAAACCTCATACCCTCTTGGATAATCATAAGCTGATAATGTGCTGTCAAGATCTATAGCTTCAATGCTGTGAGTCTTACCCAGATCAATCTGATAATACTCTCCAGGAACCTGATGTACACCCGTATCCCAACGTGTACGCCGATCACCGTCAATGGCACTATAAGGATCAGAAGCTTCAGTATTTACGTTTGAGGATACCTTCCAGTCGGTACGTTCTAAAGGAACTAGTCCGGTAGCTGTAATCTGCACAGTCGAAGACATCACCTTTGAGCCGGTTACTCTTACTGCATACGTGTACAACGTACCTTCACTCAAATTAGGGTCTGTATAATGCGTTTCCTGCACCTTGGAAGCGATAACCTTCATCTCTCCTCCGGAACCCTCCGCCCGGAGCACTTCATAACTTCCTCCTGGAGCTTCCAGCCAGTTCAACGCAATCGATAAACCTTTTACTGCCGTGGCTTTAAAGCCTTGCGGAGCAGAAGCCTTCATCTCCGATGAAGGCTCCAAAATATATTGTACGGCTTCCCCAGGTGCTAAAGTCTCTGTAAAGGTTAGCACAGGCGTTGCTTTCTTCCCAGTCACATAACTTCGTGCTTCTTCATACGTATCCCCATTACCAAAGCGTTCACCCTCGTAGACCGTTTTCTTAGGCATAGTTACATTTACAGTAACAGTCTGCGCTGTTTCCTCGAAATTAACGAAATTAACCAGCACCTTGTTCGAAGTTGCACCACTGCCTGCAAGAGGTTCCAAAGTCGAGGTATCCACTGCGCGTACATAAACTAACTTATCAGCCAATGCTGCCTTATTGGTTATTTGATAGGTTAGTGGTGCACCATGAGTGGCATAAGCCAAACTAAGTCTCCTCATAATACTAACGCGCGAATCTTCATTTTCTTTTGTATAATAAATTTCTGTTTTAGCTGGGTCATGTTCTTCCAGATTAAAGCCGTATTTGAATAAGCTAAAATTCTTGAAAAAAGCAGCATGCTGCACAAACATATCCGCATAACCAATATGTCCGCGCATAATTCGGTCAAATACGGCTGCCGTTCGTTCGGTAGCTCCATATTGGTAGTCATCCACATGACTGTCAGATGTGCCGAATTCGGTAGTCAGCATTTTTTTGCTGAGTCCATTTGTAGCTCCACTGAAAGTCTTTAAATTCTCCGTAAAGCTGCCTCCGTTGCTAAAAATATAGGAGCTCCCATAGGAATGTCCGTTGGTTAAATCAGTAACTTTTTCCAGTTCCATACGTTGCTTCGGATCACGTTCCCATCCGTCCGGGTCGCCACACTCACGCACCGTTGCATTCTGATGTCCGCAGGAATCTTCTTCATAGCTTGGCCAATAAGCCCATCCTGGTGCAACGGTCTGTAGATGCGGCGCAATTTCTTTGCCCTTCGTATTCAACCACTGGGCCACAGCCAAATTTACGGCCTTGGATCTATTAAATAGACCCGGTTCGTTATCTACTTCATAATATTGAAAATAAGTACCGTACTGTTCAAAATAATCAGTCAGCTTCTTCACCGCATCATCCGGCAGCGAACCATCAGCCTTAAGCTTTATATCGCCGGTATACAAATACAGAGCCACAGACTGCATATTATAATCCTTCAATTCCTTGTAATAATCCTCCATATTGGAGCAGGAACGCCCTACATCGCTGGCACAGCTGGTGCGCATAATATTGCCACTGTAAGCTATACCGAGCCATTTCATAATATAAGGCAAATGAGTTACCGCACCTTCATCAAAATAAAACTGTTTGTTGTTCACCATGGTGCCAGTCAGCGCATAGCTGCCATGAATGGGTTCTTTAATTGGAGAATTCAGCGATTCCAAACTGAGATCATCCCAAGTCCACCATGTGTACTTATCCTCCGAATCAGAAGCATAAATACTATGCGTAGTTCGTAGCTTCAGCTCATTGGTTCCCGTCTGCAGTTGCTCTTTAGGAATGTACAGCTCATACGTTTTGCGGAAACTATATTTGCTATCCGTACCTGATACTCCAGCAATTTGAATAATTCCTGATAGTTGCTGGTTGGAAAAAACACTCATTTGCGGAACTGATTTGTAAGCATCTATTATACCTACGCGAAATAAAACCCCATTGGCTGGGATTTTATCAAGCTGGTACGTAATCTTCAACTCAGGATTATTCACTCCATCAAGACCCGATGGAATGCTCTGCAGAGCGGTAGTCTTGACTCCAGAAGAGGCAACACTGAATACCTTCTTGGCATTAGAGGAGCTTGCCGCAGCAAACTCATGAGTCGACCCGTCATGTTGCCCAAGTCTCCATAATACAGTACCCTCCGGCAACTCCGTACTATTAGCTGCTGTCTGAGCAGGCATATCCAGATTAGCCTCATCAATCTTCGTTCCATCCGATCCAAAGACAGAAACAGACAATAGGAACATGACAGCCAAGGCTGCGAACTTTAGTAAGATCAGTAAGGGTTTATTTCTTTTTTTCCTCTTCGCTCTCATTCCATTGTCCCCCCACTTCCTTATGAATTATTTAACCCTAAAGCTTCTTCATGCATCAGGGCAGAAACAATGCATTTTGAGGAACGATAGTCTGTTTCTGAAGCGGACTCTCCCACATTAGTCGAATGCTCGCATCGCCGCGATTTTCGTAATATTCAACCTTGATATCATAGACATTTCCTGCGGTCAGTAGAATACTTCCTTCACGCGTGACACCACTCTGCTTCTTCCAGCTGTCGATAATCAGCTTATTGCCGATCCAGACCCGGACACCGTCATCTGATGATACTGAGAACTTATATTTCTCACTATACACCGGCTTAATCTTGCCTTGCCATCGTACGGAAAAGGAATCTTTGCCTATAGAGGCTGCTGGTGATCCCCCGTGCCAATTAAAATTAACTGCATTGTCAGTACGGGTTAGTATCGCAGCACCGGCCAGTTCTGCGTTATTATAATATTCGCCGGTTAAACCGTTACGGGTGACCACCGCTGCGCTTTCGTGCTTAGTACCTTTTGTACGGACATAATCTTCTCTTGATACTGTGTAGTTATTATTCATGAAGCTTTTGATTTGCTGCAGATTGTTATTTTCTGTCAACATCTTGCCCCATGTCATGGTGTAAACCCATTTACTCTGGGTTTGGGAGAGTATAGAAGGATCTGGTAGTTCTCCACTCTCACCTATACCAATAGGTTTGCCAGCGGCAAGGTCAAGCAAACTCTCATAGTAGGACTGTTTAAAATCACTATTGTAAATATCTGCTGCCAGAATATCGACCTTATCTGCTCCAGGATAATAAGATTGATACGGGTCCGCCCACTCATTAGGCGCATTTGGATTCCAAACCCACAACAAATTATTCAGCTTGTGCGTGTTTACTAATCGATCATACATAATGTTCCAGAGCTTAGAGAAATTATCCTTTTGTCCCCACCAGAACCAGTTGCCGTTCATTTCATGATAGGGCCGCCACAAGACTGGGACTCCTGCATCTCTCAGTTCTCCAAGGTATACTGCAATCTCATCAAGATCAGCAATCAATCTCTTATATTGTGGAGTGCCAGGTGTAACGTAAGCATCAAAATTCGCCTGGCTCAAGTTCATGGAAACATTGGACCATGCTGGAGAGGTTCCGGGAAGATTTTGATGGAACGTCATGGCTACAATCCCGCCACCCTTATTCCATTTGATCGCACTCTCCACCACGGCCTGACGCTGGGAGGCAATCGTATTCTCGGACTGGTTGTTAATAGCTCCTAACTCATAACCATGCAATACTGCATATTGCCCAGTGGTATTCTTCAGTTTATTGTTAAATTCGTCGGGAGTCTCCAGATAATCATGCTGTCCAGAAATCATTCCCTTGCCACTGAGGTTGACCAAATAACTGAGCAGTTCTTTGGCTTCTCCTGAAGCTGTTGGATTAGCTGGCGTAACAGGTGAAGCGCTTGTGATTACTCGGGCCACAGGGAGGCTGCGTACTTCCCCCCAAGGGATCAAAGATAAAATAATGATAATAGGTATTATAGTGGTCAAAAGCCGGTACTTACGGTAAGTGTTCAAAGTAATCCTCCTTCTGGTAGCCAAGAGCCGCCGCAGGTCACAAAGGTGATTTCCCTGCTTTTTGGACAAGCAACTTCGGACCAATGAAGTCTATAGCTTAGTAGCCCTGCTAAGAAGCAGGGCCACTAAGCATCGAGTGAAAGGAATTATTATAACTGCTTAACCTGTATCAGCCTTAGTAATGAATACAGCTACTTACTTAGTTCTGAATAGACGAGGAGAGGAAAAGCGCGCTTGAAGGAACTACTCCCTTAGCTTGACTTGGACTTCCCCACATCAGACGTGCACTTGCATCACCCTGATTCTCGTAATATTCAACTTTAATATCATATAGCTGTCCGGCATTCATGGTTATGCTTCCCTGACGCTCGGTTCCGCTCTGTTTCGTCCAGCTGTCAATAACGAGGCTGCCGTTGATCCAGACACGGATACCATCATCTGAAGTTGTATAGATTTGATAAGTTTCACTGTATAAGGGCTTAATCTTACCGCTCCAGCGTACGGAGAAGAAGTCAACGCCTAGTGCTGCGTCCGGTGAGAGTAGCCGCCAGTTGAAGTCTATTGCCGCGTCTTTGCGTACAATTACTGGATTACCTGTTAGTTGCATATTGCTAAAATACTCACCTTGCAGTCCATTCACAGCTGGTGTTGGTGTCGGCGCTGCCGTTGGTGTTGGTGTCGGCACTGCTGTTGGTGTCGGCACTGCTGTTGGTGTTGGTGTCGGCGCTGCTGTTGGTGTTGGCGCTGCCGTTGGTGTCGGCGCTGCCGTTGGTGTCGGCGCTGCCGTTGGTGTCGGAGTCGGCGCTGGTGTTGGCGCTGCCGCAAGCGACGACGATGATGCTGCACTAGCAACAGATGCACTTGCATTATTGAACAATGCACTTGAAGGTACCGTTCCTTTTACCTGACTTGGGCTTTGCCACATCAGATTTACCCGCGCATCTCCTGCATTCTCATAATATTCCACTTTGATGTCGTAAAGTTGACCAGCTTTGAGATCAATGCTTCCTTGACGTTCAGTTCCACTTTGTTTAATCCAGCTGTCAATTACAGACTTTCCATCTACCCAGACGCGTATGCCATCATCCGATGCAGTATAGATTTGATAAGTTTCACTATATAGCGGTTTAATCTTTCCGGTCCAACGGATCGAGAAATTGTCGATACCGAGCGCTGTATCCGGTGCTGCCTGACGCCAGTTAAAGTTGATATTAGCATCATCTCGTACTAGAGCTGCGGTCCCTGTAAGCAGCATGTTCTTGTAATATTCACCATGCAAGCCATTCAAGGCAGGAGCCTGATCCCCCGAGGAAAACGTTGCCGTAGGAGCTACTGTCGGTGTCGGTTTTGCTGTTGGAGCTACCGTCGGTGTCGGTGTTGCCGTAGGAGCTACTGTCGGTGTCGGTGTTGCCGTTGGTGACACTGTCGGCGTTGGCGTTGCTGTTACGGACGGTATCACCCCCGAGATATATTTATCCAGAGTTATCGTATAGCTGTTATTCATGAAGGCTTTAATGGTATCCGTGGAGTTATTCTCGTAAAGCAATTTTCCCCAGTTCATCATATATACCCATTTATTCTGTGATTGCAGCAGCTTTGTCGTATTTGGCATTTGACCATTTTCACCGATTGCAATCGGTTTGCCAGCAGCCAGACTGAGCAAGCTGTCGTAATATTTTTGCTGATAGTCATTGTCATATATATCTGCTGCGAGAATGTCAACTTTATTGGCACCTGGATACGTTAAGGCATAAGGATCTGCCCATGCGTTAGGTGCATTAGGATTCCATACCCATAACAGGTTGTTTAATTGATGAACGTTAACAAAACGGTCATACATAATATTCCAGAGTGCAGCGAAATTATTTTTCTTTCCCCACCAGAACCAATTCCCGTTCATTTCATGATAGGGTCTCCAGAGTACTGGAACTCCAGCATCACGTAAGCTTTTCAAGGATACTGCCACTTTGTCAAGATCGGCAATTAGGCTGTTGTACTGTGTCGTTCCCGGTGTTACGTATTTGTCGAAATCCGACTGACTAATCGTCTTTTGAACATTGGACCAGTCATACGTTGTTCCCGGCAGGTTCTCGTGAAAGGTCATGGCGACAATACCGCCGTTCTTGCTCCAGTTGATAGCACTGTTAACTACGTTCTTCCGTTGTGAAGCTACGGTAGCTTCTGTTTGGCCAGTGATTGCACCCAGCTCATAGCCGTGAAGAGCAGCATATTTCCCGCTGGTCCCCTTTAATTTGTTGCTGATTTCATCCGGACTTTCCAGATAGTCATGCTGTCCCGTGATAATCCCTTGCCCCGAAATTGAATTGAGGTAAGTAAGCAGCTTTACTGCTTCAGGTGAAGCCCCTGCGTTAACCGGTGTTCCGGAGCTTGTAGCTGCTCCTGCAGTAGATGGTGCAATTCCCATTCCAAGTGGAATAGCAATGACAAACAGAATTAGTGACAGAAACATGCAGAACTGTCGGTACATACGATGAGCTTTCAAATTCATCTTCCTTTCGGTAGCCAGGCTGCCACTCTTGCGAAGGCCCTTTAGCTTTGCGTCCCTATCTTTCGATAGGTTTGCCTTTATCGTTTTGAAGGAATTTTCCCTCTTACCGTATGTATCGACTCTATTTTATTTTTGTTTAGTGCTTTTACAAAATTCACTTTAAAATTGAGTCTTTATACCCGTTTTGAATTCGCCAAGATTGGTTAAATAGATAGTTTAGGCCTATGAAATGAACTGTTGCAGCTCGATATCTTTCCAGTCCAATGTGATACGAATGTTATCTTCTTCAACCAGCTCAGAGCCGGTCTGTACCTCAATAAATTCAACATCTGTCAGCGCCAGAATGGCATGTTTGGTGCCTTCAGGAATACGCACAACATCGCCTGCCTTAACGTTATGCATCTTCTCATTCAGTACGATGCTCGCTTCGCCGCTGATAATGGTCCAGATCTCACTACGTTTGCGGTGCAACTGATAGCTGATGTTTTTGCCTTCAGATATAAAGATCCGCTTGGTCAGCACTTCATTACCCTCTTCATACTTCACATAGTCAATAACTTTGTAATGACCCCAACGGCGTTCCTCATACATCGGTCTTTGTTCAAAAGCTTTCAGCACTTCCTTGATCCGCGGACTTTCTGCCTTATGCGTGACCAATATTCCATCTGGGCTGGCTGCGATAATTAAATCCTTTGCGCCAATAACCGTGATGGGAATGTCGAGTTCGTTAATCAAGCAGGTTCCTTCGGAATCTGCTGTAATGAAACCTTTGCCTACATGATTGCTGCTCATTTCCTCAGTCAGTGTATTCCACGTTCCAAGATCCTTCCAGAAGCCGTCATAAGGCTGTACAACGATGTTCTCTTCTTTTTCCACCACTTCATAATCAAAGCTGATTGAGGGCAACAGTTTATACTGCTTCTGTAATTCTTCATAATTCAGAGGCAGCCCTTTATGCTGCAAAATATCCAGTAAATATCCTAAACGGAAGGCAAACACGCCGCAGTTCCACAAGGCATTGCGACTTATGAGCTCTTCGGCCTGCTTTCGTTCTGGTTTCTCCTGAAAATGACTTACTCGCAAATATCCACTTTCACCCGCTGCTTCAGTGGTAGGAATGATATAACCATATTTCTCCGAAGCATGCTCGGGAACCACACCCATCAACGCCAGATTTGCACCACTTTCCTGCATCGTACGCTCAAGCTGGGCCACCGTATCAAAAAAGGATGCTTCCACATAAGGATCAACAGGTAGGATAGCTACAGTCTCATCAGGGGAAACCCCCACTACTGAATACAGATAGGTGGCCGTCAATGCAATCGCCGGAAAGGTATCGCGGCGTTCCGGTTCGACGATGATAGGCACGTCATTCCCCAGTTGGCTTTGAATCATCTCTACTTGGCTGCGACCTGTGGCTAGATAAGAGGAATCCGCCATGCCAGTCTCCTGAAGCTGTCTCCATACTCGTTGGACCATGGATTCCGGCTCACCCAATGGGCTTTCCAGTACCTTCAGAAACTGTTTCGAACGTGAATCGTTGGACAAAGGCCACAACCGTTTACCTGAACCACCTGATAATAGTACTAGTTTCATAAGTGAACCCTCCTCATTATTTATGTGTTATGGGTTATTGGTTATGGGTTTAAACTACACCGGCTACACTGGGTGAGTACCCGCTGAGACCGCCCATTTGCGGACGCCCAACCGAGTGATACACAAGTCCAGTCCCTTCAATCTGCTGCTTGGAGTATACGTTGCGTCCGTCTATCAGAATCTGCCGACGCATAACTTTTGCCAACTGATGCAGGTCAATGTCTTTGAATAAAGCCCAATCAGTCAGCAGACAAACGGCGTCACTGCCTTCAGCTGCTTCTTCCGGCAGGCCACACCAGCGCAACTGTGGATGATCATATTGCTTTCGGAAATTATCAGCGGCAATCGGATCATACAGCTTAACTGTAGCTCCCTCTGCCACCAGTGCCTCGACGATCTCACGTGCAGGTGCTTCACGAACGTCATCGGTATTCGGCTTGAATGCTAAGCCCCAAATTCCGATAACTGCACCGCGCAGGTCACCCAGAGATTCGTGAAGCTTGGAGATGATCATAAACCGCTGTCCTTTGTTCACCTCGACTACGGACTCTAACAGCTTGAACTCGTAATCTACATTGCCGGCGATTTGGATAAGCGCATTGGTATCTTTCGGAAAACAGGAGCCTCCATAACCGATGCCGGCCTGCAAGAAGGATGAGCCGATTCTTCGGTCCATACCCATGCCTTGAGCCACCTCGGTCACATCAGCTCCCACTTTTTCGCATATATTAGCAATCTCATTGATAAAAGAAATTTTCGTTGCCAGGAAGGCATTCGATGCATATTTGATCATTTCCGCACTGCGGATATCGGTCACAAATACATTTTCTGTGAATCCCTTATGAAGCTCCCTCATTACCTCTTCCAGCTTCGGATTATCAATTCCGATAATGATTCGGTCAGGGTGCAGGGTATCCTGGATCGCGGAGCCTTCACGCAGAAACTCAGGGGCTGACACAATATCGAAAGGATGCTCGGTATGTTCAGCAATGATTTTGCGAATCTTCTCGTTCGTTCCTACCGGAACGGTCGATTTGGTCATGATGATTTTGTAGCTTTCCATCGCTTGCGCGATTTCCGCTGCAGCCCCTTCGATATATTGCAAATCAGCTTCTCCGTTGGGCAGGGAGGGCGTGCCTACAGCAAGGATGACAATATCAGAACGACTCACTGATTCCTGCAGATCTGCGGAGAAGGATAACCTTCCCTCCCGGAGATTCATTTCAATCAGCGCCTCGATTCCCGGCTCATAGATGGGCGATTCCATCCGGTTCAGCTTGTTGATCTTCTCTTCATCCTTATCCACACAGACGACATGATTTCCGTTAAGCGTAAAGCATACGCCTGATACAAGACCGACATAGCCGGTGCCGATTACTGCCAGCTTCATACAATCATCCTCCTTTTAGAAAATTAACATAGGCCTGTTCCACATACTGCTTAAACTGGACCATAAATGTCTGTTCATCGAATTTCTGTGCATGCCCAACAATCTGACCGATATCCCAGGCATATGACTCTACCTCGTGAATGGCTCTCAATAAATCCTCAACCTCTTGATGCTGAAAGAACACGCCGTTGACATAAGGGACGATGGTATCAAGCGCACCACCAGCCTGATAAGCAATTACCGGTCTTCCTGCAGCGTTAGCCTCCAGTGGTGTGATGCCGAAATCCTCTTCCCCTGGAAAAACGAAAGCCCGACACTGGGCCATCAGCCCCGTAACCTGCTCATCTTCCAGCCTGCCGAGAAACGAGACATTTTTCTTGGCCATTCCCTCCAGACGTTTCTTGTCTGGTCCGTCACCCACGATATACAGCTTTAGGCCGTTACGATTAAAGGCTTCTACTGCCAAATCAATCCGTTTATAGGACACTAGTCGGGAAACAATCAGATAGTAATCACCGATGGATGAAGAGCTTTTGAAACGGGCTGTATTAATCGGTGGAAAGATTACATCCGAGTCCCTGTGATAGTAATTCTGTATCCGCTTCTTCACCACTGAAGAATTGGCTACGAACTGATTCACATTTTTGGATGTTTTTTGGTCCCAGGTCTTGAGCTGCTGCATATATACCTTCAGCAACCTTTTGAACAAACCTGAGTTGGACTGCCGTTCCATGTAGGTGTCATAATCCCAGGCAAAGCGCATTGGAGTATGGCAATAACAAAGATGAAACGTATGCTGCGGCACCTGAATGCTTTTCATAAAAGCACTGCTGGAGCTCAGGACAATATCGAAACCACGAAAGTCCAAATCACGGATGGCCATAGGATACAGTGGCAGCACCCCTTTAAAATTGGTCTTCACTCCCGGAATTTTTTGCAGCCAGGAGGTTCGGATATCAGCATCTTTGAGGTTCTCAGTCAGGCGGCTTCCATTAAAAACCGTTGTATAGATTGGAGCTTCCGGATACATCTGGTGGAATACCTCAACCACTCTTTCCGCTCCGCCCATTTGGATTAAGTAATCATGCGCTATCGCAATTTTCATGTGAATCATCCTCAAAGTTTTATGGAGCATCATCATCAGAGTTACTGGTTACGAACGATTAGGTACTCGCCAGTAATCCCTTGTAGTAGTCGACAATGTCCCTGACTGTATTCTCGATTACAAAATGCTCCTTCACCCGTCTCATTCCATTATCAGCCATCCGTTTTCTTTCCTCGGGATGTTCCAGCATCCATGTGATGGAATCTGCAAGAATCTTGGCATCTCCTGGCTGTATCAACAGCCCCGTCTCACCGGGTATCACAATTTCTACCGGGCCTCCTTCAGCGGAGGCGATCACCGGCAGACCCGCTGCCATGCCTTCGACGATGACCTGACCAAAGGGTTCAGGAGTAATCGAAGTGTGTATCAGCAAATCAGCTTTATTCATTAATCCCTGTATATCTTCCACATGCCCCAGCAGACTAACGTTAGTGAGTTCATCCTTCGTCATCTTCTGAATCAACTCTTGCTTGTATTCCTCTTCACCGAACAATGCATCGCCTGCCAACCAGAATTTCACCCGTGTATCCTGCTTAAAGGCTTTCGCTGCCTCCAGCACGATATGCTGGCCTTTCCAATGCGCTAACCGACCCACCAACAAGACGTTGAAGGTCTTCTGATCCCGTTTGCCGATCCCGGCTCCAATAGCTTTGGCGAAGGCGGAGTATACTACGAGCGTCTTCTTCGAGCTCGGCAACTCCAGTGCGTTCAGCGTCGAATGGGAATTGGCAATGACACCGTTCGGAATCAAGCGTGACAAGAGCCGGATGGTTTTGGCCACTACAGGCTTCAGATAGGGGGCTCCGATATGATCCCGAATATGCCAGATCAGTGGAACACCCGCCTTCTTGGCTGCGATGGTTCCATACAGTGCCGATTTCAAGGAATTGGTATGCACACAGACTACCTTTTCCTCCTTCAAGAGAGGGGCCAACTTCCGACCATATGCCAACAATTTGAAGGCTGCGGCTGGTGCTCCCAGATTGACAGCATTCCGACCACGGCTGCGAATGCTCTCATCAAGCGGGATAATGCGAACATCGATCCCTTTTTCCCGCAACCGCTCTGCCAGTGTACCTTCTTCCGCCAAGATGACCAGAGGATCAATCTGCTCTCCGATATTGGTAAGAATATTGAACAAGGCAACCTCTCCACCACTCCATTTGGCGGTGTGATCAATATAAGCTACTCTTAGCATCCTGCAGCCACACCCTTTCCCAAGGTTTGAAGGAATACGGACTCGACTTGTTCGCCCACATGCTCCCACGTATATTTTTCTAGGACATGGCCTCTGCAGTCTTCGCGACTCGGAAGCAGCTTGCGATTACTCAACATATGAATCATACCTTCAGCCATATCATCGCTAGCCGCACTCTTGAACAGCAGCTCTGGCCGAAAAGCTTGTAATATTTCTTTGTTGCCACCAATTGGGGTAGCCATGACTGGCGTCCCTGTCGCCATGGCCTCGACGGTGATGAGACCAAAGCCCTCTAAGGCCTGGGACGGAACTACGAACAGATCAGCAGCTTGATAATAAGAGGTTAATTCATGATCTGGAATGTATCCGAGCAGCCTTACTTTGTTGCTAAGTCCATAATCAGCGATCTTTTCTTCCAGTTCCCCGCGCAGTGGACCTTTGCCTCCGATCAGCAAAATGGCATTGGGGAAACGCTCGGCTACCTGCTTCCAGGCCTCCAGCAACTGCAAGAGCCCCATCCGATTTACCAGTCTCCGTACTGTAAAAACTGTGGTAGCTCCTTCCGGCAAATTCAAGGCCCGGCGGATGGCCAGCCGGTTTGTGGCGGGAACGAAACGTTCCACATTGGCTGCGCCTGGTATGACTATAATCTTGTGCAATGGCACACCATGCAAGGAGTGCAGCATATCGCGAAAGGTCTCACTAAGCACAATAAATTTATCTGCAAGCTTATAAGCCTTATGTTCTATCGATTTGGCGATGGTAGTCTTGACCCGATGTTTAATTCCTTGGCCTTCGATCTTCATCTCTTCGTTCCATGGACCATGAAACGTCATAACTACGGGTATTCCACGTTTCTTCGCTTCTATCGCTGGACCAATGCCATAAGGTGCAAAATGGGAGTACAGGATATCAATACGTCCACTGCCGTTCCCCATTAGATCTGCTGCCTTACGCTGGAAGGCATCTTTACGTTTCCAGATCGTTTCTTTCGGATCACCTGCATTGTGTATAATCAACTCTTCCGAGGTAGACGGTGTCTCTTGACTACAGATCAGCGCGTGTACCCGGTTGCGTGAGGAGAGCTGCTCGCAAACGGATTTGAAATAGGTATTAAGTCCGCCAGGCTGTAACGATGGCCAACTAAGACCTGTCGTCATAATATTCAGTCCGTCACTGTACGGCATAGCTTCTCTCCCCTTTCTCTTCCTTTTCAGCGGGAAGCATGGCATTATGCTGGGCCAGCTTACCTGCACTGTTTAATTCGTAATGCTTGAAGCCGACCATGAATTCATACATCACCCAAAATACCGATACTGCAAAACCAGATAATCCTTTCTTGAACAATCCGTGCAGGAAATACTTCTGCAGGAAACGTGCCGGTGGACGAAGCAGCAAGTGACTGAGCCGAAATGGCTTGCCGCTGGCATATGCGCTTTGGGCTTCCAAATCAGTGTATTTATTGAATCTAGCCACGTGATCATTGATGCTGCGGAAGCCCTGGTGCCAAAGTGTTCCGCTCAAGCGGACAACCCGATCCTCCGAAACCTCTGGCATTTCATGCACTAGACTGTTGCGGATCCCATACTCTTTACGATTGTATAGGCGTACAAGGTACTCCCCACGATCCAGCCATTTCCCAAGAAAATCACCAATCCGGTAAAGCGAGTAAGCCACAGTTACATCCGTTAGCTCACGCTTATGTTTAAGAATATCTGCCGCCAGCTCGTGGCTGACTACTTCATCGGTATCAATAAGGAAGACCCAATCATGGATGGCGCGTTCCACTCCGAATTCTCTTTGTTTCGCGTATCCGGGCCATGGATTGACAAACACCCGGCAATTCAAGCTTTCAGCCAACTGCACCGTTCCGTCTTTGCTGCCTCCGTCGATTACAACCACCTCGTCGGCGAATAGTCTGCAAGACTGAATGGCTTGGGCTATTCGAACTTCGTCATCCTGAGCAATGATGACTGCCGAAATTGGATAACTACCCGGGCTGCCAAGTACGCTTGTCACTGAATCCATGTTGGTTTCCTCCTTATTGTGTTATGTGCCAACCTACGCTCAATTTATCTGTTAGCGTCCATTGGTTTTTTTCGAATGTAGGAATTCATCGTCGTCTTCATCCATTGGATATCTTCTTTGTTAATAAGCAAACGTGGTAGTTTTACTTTTAGGTTGTACCTTATGTTGAGTATGATAAATAGGAACCGCAGTACAGCCGACGAGAGCATGGCCACACCTGCTCCAATTAACCCGAATTTAGGTACCATTAGAAACAACAGCGGGATGACCAAGAGTAATCCAACACCTTGCAGGATGGATACAAATTTCGGCTTGCCAAGTGCCATAAAGACTTGGGCCAGAATAAGTGTCCCACCGCTTATAGTTACTTCCAGCAGCAGAAGGCGGAATACGTGCAATGCTGTGTTGAAATCTTTACCGTACAGCAGCGGAATAACTAAAGGGGCGATTAGCATTAAGAGCAGCGAACCCAATAGTGTAAACGTAGTACTGATTCGGAAAGCTTTGAAGGTAAGGGCAATGGCATCTTCCTTAGACATCTCAGAGGCTTTAGGAAACAACACCACTGTAATCGAGTTCGAGAAGAAGTTGACCATTCGTGAAAGACTCACGGCTACTGCATACAACCCCAGATCAGCGGGTCTTAACAAGCCGGCGATAATGATCTGATCGATATAATAAGAGAACTGTCCGAGCAAGTCATTTCCGTAGGAGCCAAGTCCATAAGTGAATAATCTTTTGAAATTAAGATAAGTATCTCTCATCTTCACCTTGTACGTACGAAGCAGAGAAATCGTCATCCAGATGAAGATCGGCACCGATGGAACCAGGTACGCCAGTGCTGTTGTGAAGGGATTCATAGCATCCAGAAGGATCAAAATTCCGATCGCCACTAGTGTAAGTAAAGGAATCAGATAGCGCAGCCAGTTGAATCTCTTATAATCCCCTCTGAATTGATAGGTTGCGTTATTCACCTGGGTGACTACAATCAGCGGACACAGAATCATGGACCATTGCGCAAACCTGATAACATCCGGACTAAAGGATTTCAGCCAATAGGGTAGAATCAAAACTCCTATAATCATGGCGGCGGTACCGAAGAACAAGGCGATCAGTAAGGATATGCGATACAGCAGCCCGGCATCATCTGGATTTTTTTTGGCATTATAGATCAACGCCGAAGGAATACCGAAGCTCATGCTGAACGCCAGAAACTGTGACCAGTTCACCATTGCTGTCTGTTCCCCACGGCCAGTCGGTCCGAGATAACGGGCCGTTAGTACACCGGTGACCATGTTGACCAGCAGAATCAATACGCTGACGAACATCGTCTTAACGGCTGCCGAGCTATTATCCTTACTCTTCGTAAAATGCCGGAGTGAGGACCAAACGGAGCTAATGGGAAGTGATTTTGCGTTCAATTGCTGCATGGGGCGTTCCCTTCTTTCTGCTGCTCTCAATAATCTCTTTTGCACTGAGGCCTAAGCCGATCAGCATCCAGATCAAGTAACCTTTTAATCCAGGAAAGCCATTGTCTGAAACCAGACTAACCACGGCTCCTGTCCATGCTGCCAGTGAAAGGCGGGCGTACGATTGAAGATTGTCTTTGCTAATTACTCGTGAGACGATTTGTTTGGCAATGGCCCCCAAAGCTCCGAAGAAGAATAGGGCGCCAATGACTCCAAAGGTGAGCAGCAAGGCAATAAAACCGTTATCCATATTGCCATACTCACCAAGTTCACCGCCATTCCCAAGCTTCGTTCCCTGGCCTACACTGCCAATCCCCTGACCCACTGGGTTAGCGGCAACCATTGGCAGCATATTCTGCCATAGACCAAGCCGTTCATTATAGGAATGATCCTCCGAAACGGAGGTGAGCGTCTCCATCCTGGCAACCAGCCCCTCTGCTCCAGGTAACTTGGGAACAATCCAGAACAGGGCTGCTGCAACAAATACAATTTGGATTAATGTCTTCCACTTTCCTTTGGATGGTGAAGTTCCGATATACACCAACAGCATAACCAGCAGTACCAGCCATGCCGAGCGAACTAAGGTAGTAAGCAGGCATACCACAACGAGTAGAACTCCGATCCAGCGCAGTGTTCCCTGCCATCTTTTCTCCAGAATCATCGGCACTAAGGCAAACACCAGAAAGGTTGCAGCCGGACCCGGAGAGTTAAGGGTAGAGAAGACCCGGATTTCCAAGGGATAAGGTGTCCCGATGGACATCATATCCGCATTCCTCATCCAAAAGGCATCCCAAGGTGGAACGGTTAAATATTGCACAATTCCGTACAGTGCCACCAAAACTGCGATATTAGCGTAAGCATATAGCAACCGGTCAATATCCTTGGGCTTGAACCGTGTAACCGCGAAATAGGGCAGCAGCAACAGCGGAACAATGTAGTTCGCCAGGTCGTACACTGAGCCCATACCATTCTTAGCCAAACCGATCAAGGCTCCGTAAGCTAATGCTACAGCGAATAGCAGTATGATTCGGGTGGAGGATTTCTGTATTTTGTGAATCTCTCTTAGTACTGGAATGGCCAGTGTTGCTCCGGTTAGCAAGGGCGCCAGACTGAGCAGGGATACGGAGTGATAAACTCCCTCTGACCAATCAGATATTCGGCGCAGCTCCGGCGCGACTGCCCAGATTAGCAAAGTATAAGATACTAGCAAACGCGGTCTGAGCAAGGCCAGCAGGAAGGCCGGGAATAGGATACCGGCTAGGATCACTCCCTGCAGACTGCTTGTAGCGCTTAGCTTCGCGCTAGCAAAACCAATCATTAGGGGTAGTACCATGCATATAGCGGCAACCACTCCTATAATGCCAGCAGTCTTGATAGACGACAGGGATGGAAGAGTGAAGCTCCCTTCATTGCGGTTCATCATCTTCCCATCCACCTCCGCTTTCGGGAAATCAGCTCTTCGTATGACGGACAAGGAAAGCAAACCTTCATCCCTGTTATGCCCGCAGTCTCCGTCAGTACGTTCATTCAGAGCCTCCTCCCTTATCTTTATCCCGCTTGCGCAGCTCTTTTAGCAGAAGAATTAGGAATTGGGCATCATCGACAAGATATCTTTTCCATAATCGACCTGGTTCCTGACTTAACCGCCAGAACCATTCCAAGCCGGTTCTTTGCATAAAATCCGGTGCCCGCTTCACTGAACCTGAGAGAAAATCAAAGGTTGCTCCAACTCCGATAGATATCGGAGCCTGATAAGAGGTGTAATGTCGATAAATCCATTTCTCTTGTTTGGGAGCACCTACGCCGACGAAGACAATATCGGGTTGGCTCTCAGTCAGCATGTTTATAATCCGTTGGTTCTCTTCATCATTGTGCTCAAAGCCGTAAGAGGGAGAATAGCAGCCAACAATATTCATTCCGGGATATGACGCTTTAAGATTCATTGTAGCTCGCTCCGGTACGCCTTCTGCTGAGCCCAGGAAGAACAGCCGGTACTTCCTTTGCTCAAAAGCATTGCCCAGACGACTGAAGAGATCCGCACCGGATACCTTCTGTTTCAAAGGCTTGCCTAGCATCTTGGAAGCCCAGATCAGCGGCATTCCATCAGCGACAACGGCTCCCGCCTCGGAATATACCGTTTGGAACTCTTTGTCCTTGCGAAGCTTGATTACATGATCCACGTTGCAGGTCAGGATATAAGATTGACTCCGTTCCCTGATCGTCTTATCAATGTACTCAAGCAGGTCCATGAAATCATAATTATCGAATTTGACATCAAACATATTCACTTGATTCATCGTATCACTTCTTTTTGTGGGGAATCGGTTGGCTGTGAAGATCGATACAGGCAGTTTAGGTACCAGCAGAACGGAATAATGGATTGGACCGTCGACAGCGTGTTGTCAGAGAAAGAATAGATCAGAAACGCTGCAATAAATAACAGATAAAAGGGTTTTACCGGCGGTGCCAAAGCTTTGTAAACCAGAATGAATACTGCCAATAAGGATAACAACAACAGTATGGAGCCGATGTACCCTCCATCGAAGTAGAACCGGATATACTCGTTGTGGGGAACAACAAAACCTTTGTACAACGTTCCGTCATTCGCCACGGTGACCGCTCCAAGTCCTCTACCGGACCAAGGAGAATCAGCTACCTTATTCAAGAAATACTCCCAAGCCTCCGCCCGTCCAGACAAGTCAACACCTGTATCGGTCGATCTTTGAAAAGAGCGCTTCTCGAGATTGTCGAGCTGTGAATACACGGCGGCAAAGATCAGTACAATCGAGCACACCAGCGGAATCAGGTATTTCGTCTTACCCTTTACATATTGACGGAGGATATCGTAGAAGTAGTAAAGCACCATCAGGCTCAGTGCTAAGATCGGTCCACGTGTCCCCGTTCCGACAAGGATGAAGAAGTTCAGTGCTAACATGATATAAAAAAAGCGGGCACGTTGCGGATTCCGTTTAATTTCTATAAATGGAATGGCAACTCCCATAAAGGCCAGCATAGCCAGATGCGCTGGAATATTCGCACCCTGAATCCGTACAGCACCTGTAAACTCGACATCCAGTAAGGAGTGAAGATGGACCAGTTGCAGCAATACTCCTGCCAGTACACTAACTACCGGCAATAAACAGATCATCCGGATATGCCGTTCGGCCACTTCTTTTTTCCAATTAATTAAGAGAAAAACAAATGGAAGTGATAAACCAATGAAGGCTTTAATAGCAATGGAGGAGCTCATCTGCGGCAACCAGATTGAGAAGCCGAAGGTGATGCATACTAGAATTACCATTGCCCAGAGAGGATAACTTAG